>Ga0207044_1093_pt1 | contig 13702 bp, 12 predicted proteins | sample Alteio_BWMinCont_68_FD_153300 | JGI IMG/M metagenome (GOLD analysis project Ga0207044, IMG submission 153300) | Enriched cells from forest soil in Barre Woods Harvard Forest LTER site, Petersham, Massachusetts, United States -... | ecosystem: Environmental > Terrestrial > Soil > Temperate forest >... | reverse complement strand
CCCTCGCCATACCCTGAAATCGATTGAGTCTTGACATTTCCTTGGGCCGAAACGCGGTCGCCGGGCGGCGGCCCCTCAAAAGCAGCTCCAGTCAGATTGTCAAAAATAGTATCGCGAGAATACTGAAGATCGAGTCCCGCGAGGAAATTAAGAGGCCCGGAGTACTTCGAAGAAACTTGGAATTGCTGCATGAAATCCATACCCGAGGTCGCAATAAAGAAATTGAGGAACGGCAGAACCGAACCCATGGCACCCTCGTCCGTCCCATTCTCGAAGTGATGCCGCTGATACGCGGTGACGCTTTTGATGTCGTAATCGTCCAGCGTGATCTTGGTAATGAGACTCTCGCTCAGACTTCTGGTCTCCGCATCGGAGACGAACCCCTGCTTTGAGTCATAGAACCCACTCGGCGGTTTCGCCCCGGTGAGTGCGCAGACCAAGCAACCAGGCGCGTCCGTGATCTCCTGACGAGTGCCTGCACTGTCATCCGCGTATTTGTAGTCAGATGTGAAGAGGAAACTCAGAATATCGCTTGGGGTCCAGTCAATTTTCCCGCGAAGTTCATAGTGCTCTAGTCCACCATAAGTTCGGTGGATGGACGGATCGTTTACGAAACCATCCTGGTTCGTCGCCTGACCCGCAATACGAACACGAAGATCATCGGTTATTGGTTCATTTACGAAAAACTTACCCTGCGCGTGGTCATAATTGCCATACTCAAAAGTGGCAGCGGCTTCTTCGGCGGCGGTCGGATTCTTCGTTTTCAGCAGAATGGCGCCGCCCGTCGCATCCCGGCCATAAAGCGTACCTTGAGGACCCTTGAGGACTTCGACCTGCTCCAAATCAACAAGATCAAAGGTATTTCCAAACGCGCGCTGCCAGTAGACGTCGTCGACATAGACGGCAATAGGAGGCTCGAGACCCGGGGCGGCCAAGTCGACGCCAATGCCACGGATATATGGCTGCGCGGAACCAGACGCTTCCGTGTAGACTAGGCCCGTCGTTCTGATCTGGAGGTCTTCCAGATTGCGTGTATCATACGCCGCGAGTTCGGCAGGAGAAAACGCCGAGATCGCGATCGGCACGGTCTGGAGCTTTTCCGACTTCTTCTGGGCCGTGACGACGATTTCCTCGAGTCCCGGGCTGCCTGCGTTCGGAGCCGCAGCCGAGCCCGATTGCGCGATCGCCGAAGGAGCAGTAAGCCCAGCCCCCAACAGGATCGTTGCTGCCACAATGCTGAGATAGGCCCTGCTAGTTCCGGTCATCTTATTTCCCCTGTAAAGTCATTGTCTTTGACAAGGCAAGCGCTCCAGCTTGCGTATGCGCGCTTCCTTCGGAGCGCCTCCCGCGAGCCCGAACCTCGCCCGTGGAAGACATCGTCACCGCCCCTTCTGTGGGACGACGCTCTTGCGTTTCGAAAGCCGCAACGCTCGGAACCTTTTTTGGCGGGAATCGCCGAGAAGAACGAAATTCTGCTGCTGTACCCGGGAACAAACGGGCCCTTATCGGTGGCTCCCAAGCCGTACAGGCCCATCGGGCCATATCGCAGAGCCCGTTCCACCAAGGCAGGATGAAATCATGGTTTGAATGACGGCATCGATAGGCACTCGGGACAAGATCACACGAACGTCCGCACCGCGTACCTTGAATCGGCCGCAAAGCAGGACCTCGTTGCTCATCCAAAGGCAGATGTACCGGCCTCTGGCCTTTTGCTATTTCCTTGAAATAAGAGCAATCCATCGTCGCACGGAGCGTTTCGCCCCGAGATGTATGACGATTGCGGAGCCGCCTTCCGCAGCGCGACGACACGGTGGGCCGGGGGCACTCCCCGCCTGCCAGGAGATTGACCCGCCATTCGAGGGGCCCAAAGTGCGGAAATTCGCCCGGACAGACGTCTATGACGGTATACGAGGCTAAAACGAATTCGGGAGTCTACGATGGCAAAGCAGGAAGCGCTGCGGACCGAGCAAATGGACGCACCGCAAGGTTTCAGAACCCGACCGCTATCCCCCTATGTCGGCCTCGAGATTCTCGGCGTGGATCTCGATCGGGACCTGGATCCGGAAACGATCGAGAATATCCGGGCTGCCTGGATCGATGCGGGGGTGCTGTTGTTCCGCGGGTGCGGACATTCCACCGAGGCCCAGATGCGCCTGAGCCGCTGTTTCGGCGAGTTGCAGCCCTCGGCCAACAAGGAGCTGAATCTCGACAGCAATCCCTATCTGCTCAATCTCGCCTACGATCCGAACAGCGAGCGCGCCTGGACGGCAACCTTATACGAGGTCGGCGGGCAGGTTCGCGCCGGCTGGCTCGGTTGGCACTGGGATCAGTCCTTCGTCCCGCGGATCGTTCGCGGGGCGGTCCTGCGCATGATCCAGGTGCCTGCCGCTGGCGGCGAAACCGGTTTCATGGATGCGATCGGCGCTTATGATCGCCTGCCCGAAAGCCTCAAGAAGCGGATCGAGGACCTTGAGATCGTCTACGAATTCGTGCGGATCGACGAAACCGAGCGCAATCGCTTCGGCTTTCCGAAGGATCTGCGCGCGATCCGCAAGGCCGATGTGAGCGCGCTCAAAAGCAAGGAAGGCATTACCGGCAACGAATTCCCTCCGGTCGTCCACCCTCTCGTCATTACGCAGCGCGAAACCGGGAGGAAGGTGCTCAAGCTCTCGCCGATGCATTCCCAATACATATTGGGGATGGAACCGGCCGAGAGCGACGCACTGCTCCATGAGCTGGCGGATCACCTGGTTGATCCCCGTTACGCCTATTTTCATACGTGGCAAAAGGACGACATGATCGTCTGGGACAATTGGCGCGGCATCCATTGCGCCAATGGCGTCCCGCCTGAATGCGCACGCCATGTCCAGCGCACCACGATCATCGGCGACTATGAATTCGGCCGATATCTCGATCCGGCTCACGAAAAGGACGCTCCGACCAACTTCGTCTACGATTGACGCGCCGGCCCACGAAACAGACAAAAGCGGTCCTGGCAGGTGAAACCGCGCGCGACATCAACCGCGATCCGATCCTCCTGCACGATCCCGCCATACCTTGGGGTGACGAAACCGCTGTCGTCGTCGGCTTCGGCATGGCAGACGCCTGTGCCGCGCTGGAGGCGAGAGCACGTGCGCTCAAGTTCTGATCCCCGACCGATTCGGCGGCGGCGCGACGGCGATGAAGGACAGCGTCTGTTCTGGCGGCGGGACCGGGTTCTCGCGTGCTTCGCTCGACGGCTCCTGGCGGCAGATCAATGCTGTTTGACGTGCGGAATACCGGAACCACAATCGTGTATCTGATAGTGCGGAATAGCAGAACCGCAATCGTCTCTTTGATGGTGCGGAATATCAGGATCGCAATCCTCTAAAAGCGGTCCGACCGAATGGAGCGGAATATGGACAGCATTGCCGACAAGCTCGCCATACAAGATCTGAATAATCTCTACGCCTATTACATCGACATGTTCGAAGTCGACAAATGGGTCGACTGTTTCACGAAGGATGCTGTCTTCGATGAAACCGGTGTCGGCAACGATGTCAGAACAGGTCATGATCCGCTGAGAGCCTTTGCCCTGAGGCTGACGGAACGCGTGCATCGCGTCGTTCATCTCATGTCCAATCACATCATCATGGACCAGACCAAGGACACCGCCCGCGGAGAGTGTTTCGCGGTGGTCGAGGTTGCCTATGCGGACGGCCAGCGCTTTCGAAATCATGTGCGCTATGTCGATCGCTACAAGAAGGTCGATGGCGCCTGGAAGATCGAAAATCGCAAGGCTTACACAACGTTCCCTCGCGAGATGCTGGAACCGATGACACTACAGAAAGAGTCAATTTAAGGAGGATATTTCCCATGGACGATCTCAGGGAAAAGATAAACGAACTTCTCTTCAACTACATTGATGCCTTGAACACCCTCGATGCCGACAGATTCGCCAATAACTTCTGCGAGGACGGCGTTTGGGAGGTAAGCGGCCTCTTTACCAAGGTCGGCCGGGATCAAATCCGGGAAACGATGGGGCCCGCCGCACGCACCTACAAATGGATTTTCCAACTCGTCCATCAATTTCATATTCTGGAAAGAACCGAGACTACCGCCAAGGTTCGCGCCTACGTCACCGAAGTCGGCAATAAGGCCGGATCCGGCCACTTCTTCCTGGCAGCCTATAGTGATCGCTGCAGGCTGGAAAACGGCGTTTGGCGATTTGAACATCGGCTTTGCGATATTCTGTATCGCGGCCCATCCGACCTGACGGCGGCACCCTGGGCCTATCCTGCCCCCAAACGATGACGGCGATTCCGGGCTTCGGAAACGGCATGACGATCTAGTCGATCCAACCGCTGCCACGGCGTTCCGGCTTCACATGGCGGCCGCGAGAGCAGGCGAAATGGCGAGATCATTGGACATCGTCGAGAGACTACCGAAAAGCGTCGAACTCTTCGACCGGCCGCAATTTCGTCCGCTCGTGGCGTGGTGGACGGTGTTCGTGCTCATGACACTGAACGCCTGTTCGCTCATCGACCGACAGATCATGTCGATGATCGTGGTCGACATGAAAGCCGACATGGGACTGACGGATTTCCAGATCAGCCTGCTGCAAGGTCTGGCCTTTGCGCTTTTCTACGGCATTTTCGGACTGGCGCTGGGCTCCATCATCGATCGCTATCCCAAGCGTGTCGTCGTCTATATCTGCATCACCTTCTGGTCGCTCTCGGCTTCGATAACGGGCTTGGCCCGCAGCTATGGCACGATGGTCTTCGCGCGCATGGGGGTGGGAGCAGGCGAAGGCGGCGTGAATCCCGCTTCCCAGTCACTGATCGCATCGCTCTTCCCCAGCGGAAAAATCTCCCTGCCGATGTCGATATTTGCGGGATCCGGCTCAATCGGCATGGCGCTTTCCTATCTGATTGGCGGGGCGTTGCTGGATGCGGTCAGCAAGCACTCCTTCCCGGGCCTCGAGGGGTTGGCGCCCTGGCGACAGGTGCTCGTCATCACCAGCGTGCCGGGCGTCGCCATCGCCTTTCTGGCCTTCACCTTGACCGAGCCAAGCGCAGCGAAAGCAAAGCAGCGGGACAACCGCACCAGCTGGGCCGATTTTGGCCGGTTTCTGATGAAGGAACGCGATCTATATGGCCGCTTGCTCGTCGGTTATGGCCTGACCGCCCTCATGACATATTCGGTGATCAGTTGGGCGCCGACCTATGCCCGGCGTGTGCTGGACATGACTCCGACGACGGTCGGCGCCTTTCTGGGCGCGATCGATCTCGTTGGAGGCATTGTCGGAATGGCGGCGCTGGGCTGGATCGTCGATCGACAATTTTCGCGGGGTCATCATGATTTCGTCGTCCGCACCTATCTCGTCAGCGTGGCGCTTACCCTCCCGCTCACCATCCTCGGCTTTCTCGCGGACAGGGCCGATCTCTACATAGTGGCCATGATCGCCACAAAGTGCGTGTTGTGCACATGCTACGGGCCGGGGATGGCGATCCTGCAGATCGTCACGCCGCCGGCCTTCCGCGGGCGCACGGCGGCGCTCATGCTGTTGACGATCGCCATGTTCGGCTATGCCGCCGGCCCCGTCTCAGCAGGCGCCGTCACCGATTTCGTGTTCCACGACGCTGCCCATGTCGGCGCGTCCCTGGCCGTCGTGCTGGCAGTGACCGGCCCAATCGCGACCTGGTGCATCTGGTCTTCCGGTCCCCTGCTCCGGCAGCGGATCCCGGCGCGGCAACTTGAGACGCACTGACCCGGCAATATTCGCCTGTGACGGTTCCACGAAGGGAAATGTTCATGAGCAACCTAACCGACGGAATAAGCGCGCTGCTTTTCCAATATACCGACGCCCTCAACTGTCGCGACGAGGATCGCTTCGCGGACAGCTTCTGCGAGGACGGCATTTGGGAAGTGCCCGGGCTTTTCACGCGGAAGGGACGCGCTGAGATCCGCGCCTCCCGCGACCTACCTCGTCACAACAAATGGATATTCCAGCTCGTCCATCACTTTCAGGTGGTGCGCTCCACGCCCGGCGAGGCCTGGGTAAGGACCTATGTGACCGAGGTCGGCCATCGCGACGGTACGGGCGTGTTCTTTCTCGCGACCTACAATGATCATTGCGCCGAGGAAGACGGCCGATGGCGTTTCAAGCGCCGCTTCTGCGACATTCTGTATCGCGGAAAATCGGACCTGGCGGACGAAGTGCTCCGTTATCCGGCGCCTGAGCGCCTCACCAGTTAGAAACACGAGAGGAGAAGTCGTATGGACGTTACGGCCGAAAAGTTCGCCATCCAGGAGCTCGCATATCTATATGCCTATTATTGCGACCGCTTCGACGCCGACAATTGGGTGGACTGCTTCACGGAGGATGCCGTCTTCGATGAAAGCGAAAAGGGGCTTGGGCGTCACGTCGGGCATGATGCCATCCGCAAGACGGCCGACAGCCGGGTCGAACGCGTGGAGCAGATGATCCACATGGTGACCAATCACCTGATATTCGATCTCACGCCGACCAACGCGCGCGGGCACATCTTCGCCATCAACGAAGTCATATACAAGACCGGCGAACGCTTCCGTATCAATACGATCTACGAAGACGAATATCGCAAGATCGACGGCCGGTGGAAGTTCAGCTCACGGACCGCGCGGAACTCGCTGCCGAAGATCAGGGTCATGCCGGATTGAACCGCATAGGGCGACGCCGATTGACAGAAAATGGCCGCTTATGCTCGGACCGCCGGCACGGCCTGTCCGCATACGCTGAAACCAAGAGCATTTCCTGCTGGCAGTTTACAACGACCTTTGCGTTATTGAAGATGGAGCATGACGCTTTGCCCTAAGCGGCATCGCTGTTTGCGATGCGTGATGCAGAATCAGTGGCGACAGCAACTGTAAACGACACGCCCTCGTTTCTCGACAGATCTCGGAGCAACTCATTTCAACACCTGAGTTCGGTGCTTCGAGAATGAGGATCGAAGCCGCGCCAGACGTCGATATCATGCCGGGCATCTTGATTTCCCTGAGGTGCAGACACTTTTGACGACGAGTGGTAACCCTCCATGGAAAATCAAAATATCGCATCCGCTGATTGGCTCACCTGGGATGAGGAGGTCGATGTCGTGATCATCGGCTTTGGAGGTGCTGGAGTCTGCGCGGCGATCGAAGCAACAGAGTGCGGTGCGAGCGTTCTTGCCGTTGACCGCTTCGAAGGGGGTGGAGCAACTGAAGCAAGCGGCGGCGTGTGCTATGCGGCCGGATCTCGGTACCAGCGGGAGGCCGGCTTCGATGATACGCCGGACGAGATGTTCAAATATCTTCGAATGGAAATTGGAGACGTCGTATCTCCCTTTACATTAAAACGCTTTTGCAACGAAAGTAACGCCAACCTGGAGTGGCTTGCCGATAAGGGAGTAAATTTCGGGTCTCATTTCAATGGCGCAAAAACCAGCTATCCGGGTAAAGGCGTATTCCTTTATTATTCGGGCAACGAACTTAACCCCCGATACGCTGCGGTGGCTCGTCCCGCACCGCGCGGCCACCGCGTGGTCGGCGAAGGCCCGACAGGCAAGACATTTTTCGCCCGACTTAAACAGGCCGCACTGGACCGAGGAGTCCGGCTTTGGACGCACAGCCCGGCGACACGCCTGATTACCGATCAAAACGGTGCGGTCATAGGAGTCGAAGTCAACAGGCTGAAGGAGGGAAGTCGTGCGTGGCGACGTCATCGGCGCACCTACCGTTGGGCCAGGATGATGGTTGGCGCGGTCAGTGCGCAGGCTGCTGAACGCTTCTCACGCACACTCGCCGCCATCGAGGCCGAAAACGTCTCCCGCCTCCGAATTCGGGCCCGCCGGGGCGTCATCCTGGCGTCCGGTGGCTATATCTTCAATCGCGCAATGATCGCAAAGGAGGCGCCGCTCTATCAGCATGCGGCACCGCTGGGCACACCTGGGTGCGACGGCAGCGGGATCGTGCTCGGACGCAGCGTCGGCGGAACGACCGCCAGCATGGGCAGCGTCTGCGCCTCCCGATCGATCGCACCTCCCATTGCATTCGTCGAGGGCATCCTGGTCAACGGCGAGGGCAATCGAATCGCGGCTGAAGACGCGTACACGGCCACGCTCGGCAGGCTGATAGCGGAGAGCCCCGGCGGTATTGCGTGGCTCATTGTCGACAAGGCGATCCTGCGCCGAGCGATGCGGCAAAGCCTCCCGGGCCAGGGCCGCCTGTTACTGATCCATTGCCTGCCGTCATTGATGTTGATCTTCTTCGGCTCGCGCAAAGGTGCAACGATTGAGGTACTAGCGCAGAAATGCAACCTCCCGGCAGACGCGCTGAGCCAAACGGTTCAGAAATATCATGCGATTCTGGATATCGGCGCCCAAGACCCGATGGGGAAAAAGCAGGAGTATTATAGACAACTTACCGGCCCCTTCTATGCTCTTGATGTCTCGCTGCGCAGCAAGACCGCACCAATACCTACCTTCTCCTTGGGCGGACTGGTCGTCGATGAGAACAGCGGAGCCGTGCGCAGGGACGATGCGTCGACAATTCCCGGCCTTTACGCTGCCGGACGCACTGCCCTCGGTCTCCCATCAAACTACTATGTCAGTGGATTATCGCTGTCTGATTGTGTGTTTTCGGGTAGGCGCGCGGGCCGACATGCGGCGTCTGCCAATCAAGCAATCGCGATGCCGGAAATGGCCGAATAAACACTCATTCCAAGATTAACGATAGACCGGGTCAATAATTAAATTCTGTTTATTGGAATCGGCGTGGTGCTCACCGCACCTGGAAACAGAATGGAGCAATAGACCGAAGAGGGTTCCATTATGAGATCGAAGCGGATTGGGTCATTTCTAATCCACCGCATAGTTGAGATCGACCGTTTCACAGCACCGGCAAACAGCTTCTTTGCATCGGTCACGCCCGAAATGCTGGCGAAAGCGCGAGAATGGCTTGATCGGAGATTCATCGATCCAGTCACCGACACGATGACGATCTCATTTCATAGTTTCGTAGTGCAAGCGAACGGCCTCAACGTTCTGGTCGATTGCTGCAATGGGAACGATAAAACCCGGCCCGGACAGCCTTTCGCAAACAAGCTATCCACAAGCTATCTGGAAGGACTTGCCCGCGTCGGCCTCATTCCGGCGGATATCGACATTGTTCTGTGCACACAACTGCATTTCGACCATGTCGGCTGGAATACCAGACTGGATAACGATCGCTGGGTGCCGACTTTCCCCAACGCCCGCTACCTGATGGGGAAAGCGGACTTCGATCACCTGGCGGCCGGATCGCCGCTGCTCGATCCGACGCATATCGAGTCCTTCAAGGATAGCGTCCTGCCCGTTGTGGAAGCTGGGCAGGCAGAATTCCTAGAGTTCACGGCCGATCGCGTTATAGGCCTATGCCTGGGTGACGGGCTTGTGCTCGAAGGCGCACCTGGTCATACGCCCGGTTCGGTTCTCCTTCACGCCCGGTCTGGCGGTGGCGCAGCCATATTCTGCGGAGACGTCATCCATCATCCGATCCAGATCGCCGAGCCGGCATTGGCTATCAGCGTTGATTGGGACGTCGAAACGGCGGCGCAAACCCGACTACGCCTGATCGAAGCTTGCGCGGATAACGGTGCTTTCCTGATGCCGACGCATTTCCCCGCGCCGACGGCGGGACGGGTCATAAGAACGGATGACGGCTTTCGGTTTGTCTTCGAATCAGGCTGACAAGGCGGATGTCGCCGGCCCGCCCAGAGCCGGACGTCCGCCCATCGGCGCCGCTCAGCGACCAATCAGATGTGTAAACCGGCGATACGAATTTGTACGAAAATTGAGGGAGGGTGGCAGGTCAGGCGTCTCTATCAATAAGGTGCTACCGCCTGGATCTGGAGCACAGATCAATGCGCCCCGATAAAGGTTCAGCCAGGAGAACAATTTGTCACAAATCTGGCTTCGGTGCGATCTGAGAAGCCCCCATTTTGGCACGCCCACACCGGATCTGTGCCGGATCGCGATCGAGCAAGCCGTTTGGGCCGATAAGAATGGCTTCGATGCGGTTCAGCTCCCCGAGCATCATGGCAGTCCTGACGGCTATAATCCCTCCCCGTTTCTGCTGGCAGCGGCGATAGCCGCCCGAACCTCCAGGATCAGATTGCACCCGTCCGCGGTGCTCTTGCCGTTACACGATCCGATCCGCGTGGCGGAGGATACCTGCGTCCTCGACAATATCAGCGGCGGGCGCGTCGATCTCACGATCGGACTTGGTTATGTCCCATCCGAATTTGCGATGTTCGGCGTTTCATTGCGCGACCGGGCGACGCTCGCAGAGGCGAAATTAGTCGCATTGCGAAAGGCACTCGCCGGCGACAGGTTCGAGTTCGAAGGGCGGAAGGTGTATGTTAGCCCCCGTCCACTACAGCAACCATCGCCACCGATTTATATCGGCGGGGGCGTTGTGGCAGCGGCGCGCCGCGCAGCAATCTATGGCGATGGTTTCCTTCCCTCCATGATCGATGACACGATGCGCGACGCCTACGTCAGCGCTTGTCACGCGTTAGGGAAGAACCCTGGGCCGATCATCGACGTCGTAACCGGGCCTCAATTCATTTTTGTCACCGAGGATCCCGATGAGGCCTGGGAACGGATCGCACCTCACGCCCTGTACGAGACCAATGCCTACGGAAAATGGGCGATCGAGACGGGCACGACGATGCCATTCGCAAAGGCCGTCGATCTGGACGCCTTGAAAGCGCTTGGAATCTATCGGGTTGTTACCCCAGAAGAATGCGTCAGGCTCGGTCAGTCGCTGCAGGCAAGCAACAGCGTGATGATCTTCAACCCGATGATTGCCGGACTGCCTGAGACGATGTCTTGGTCCAGCCTTGAACTCTTTGCCTCTAAGGTTTTGCCGAAACTTCGCAACGAAAACACGCAATTAAACTGTGACTGACCCTGAGGAATTTTCCATGAAGCAGAACAGACGTTTTGACGGGAAAACCGCATTTGTCACCGGCGCCGGCGGCGGTATCGGCCGCGAGACTGCGCTGGCATTCGCGCGCGAGGGAGCTTCGGTCGCATTGGTGGATCTACTCGAAGATGGGACGGCCGAAACCCTGCGCCTGATCGAGAAGGATGGCGGCAGGGGTCTGGCCATCCCAGCAGATATATCTGACGCTGAAGCGGTCGCCCGATCCTTCGCCCGTGCCATACTTGCCTTCGGCAAAATCGATCACGCAGTGAACAATGCCGGAATCAGCCAGCCGCAAGCGGCCACTGCCGACATTCCCCTGGATGTGTGGGCCCGTGTGATGCGCGTTAACGTAACCGGGCTCTGGCTGTGCATGCGAGAAGAGCTTCGCCATATGGCCGATCGCGGATCGGGGTCGATCGTAAACCTTGCCTCTCTGGCCGGGTTACGCACCCTGCCAATGTCTACCGCATATGTTGCGAGCAAGCATGCGGTCGTCGGCGTTACCAAAAATGCCGCGGTGGAATATGCAGAACGGGGAATACGGATAAACGCAGTCGCCCCGGGAGGCGTCATGACACCAATGATGGACCGCGAGTTCATCGGAATGGATGATGCGCAACGCGCTGCTGCGGTGGCCCAGATCTCGGCATTGCACCCGATGAAGCGGCGCGGCGCGGCGACCGAAATCGCCGACGCGATTCTGTTTCTCTCTTCCGATCAAGCATCCTTCATTACCGGCGCCTGCCTCAGCGTCGACGGCGGCTGGGCCGCCAATTAGGCGGCTATCGCCCAGACGCTATGGCGAGGTCAACGGCAGGCTCCATTTTTGCCAACGCGAGATGAAACGCGGAGCCGCGGTCGAGCCTATCGTCAGCCATCTCAAGGCCGAGCAGGGGAAGGACCGAAACCATCTAAAGGAGGCGACAGCGGCCATATCAACGCCGTCATGGCGGCGTCGGATTCAATTTCCACCAACTTCTCAGGTGGCTCAAAGCCTTTTTGCTTGCTTGGCTCCAGCTGATCCCGGGCCAACCACAATGCTTTCAATCCGTCGCCAACTGATTTGCCAGAGAACTCTTCGCGTTCGACTGTTCGGCCATTTTAGGCAATCGCATCGCTTGGTTCTGCGTCTAGTATAACCGTCTTGGTCTCCAAATAGGGAAGTAGGCCTTCCACCCCACCCTCACGGCCGACACCCGACTGCTTGAATCCGCCGAAGGCAATACCGAAGTCAGCACGGAAGCCGTTATGGCCGACCGTTCCCGCCCGCAGTCGGCGAGCCACCTCGAATGCACGGTCGGGGTTGTTGGTAAAGACGGCACTGTTCAGCCCAAATATACTGTCATTGGCGAGTTCGATCGCGTGGGCCTCATTGTCGGCGGCGATCACGCTTACCACCGGTCCGAATATTTCCTCACGCGCTATGCTCGACTGGTTGTCGACATTTGCGAAAACGGTCGGCTCGATGTAGTAGCCGCGATTGAGGCCGCTGGGCCGACCGCCGCCTGTCACAAGTTTGGCGCCTTCTGCCTTTCCTTTTGCTATATAGTCTTGCACTCGATCGAGTTGCCGGCGCATCGCGAGCGGTCCCATCTGGGTCGCCTGGTCGAAGGGATCGCCCACCCGAATCGCGCCCATCGCGGCTCCCAGTGCATCGACGAGTTCATCGTGCCGGTCGCGCGATACGATAACGCGGCTTAACGCGGCGCAGACCTGGCCTGTCATCACAGCGACCGAAGCCGAAATCGACTCTGCAACTTTGCCGACATCATAATCATCGAGTACGACCGCCGCCGACTTACCGCCGAGTTCCAAGGTATAGCGTGCGATCCTCTCGCCACAGATCGCTGCAATACGGCGGCCGGCGGCTGTCGATCCCGTAAAGCTCACTTTGTCAACGTCCGGGTGGCGCACGAGCAATTCAGACACTTCGCGATCAGCCATTATCACGTTGACGACGCCTGGCGGCAGGCCAGTTGATTCAATGATCTCAGCGAGCACATAGGCTTCCACCGGTGCTTCGGGCGACATCTTGAGGACGACCGTACAGCCAGCGAGCAAAGCAGGCGCGAGCTTTATCGCCGCAAGTGCGATCGGCCCATTCCATGGAATAATCGCCGCAACAACGCCCACAGGTTCGCGGACGAGCAAGCCCACCGTTCCGCCCGCAGCAGGCGTATGGCGCTCGACGAAAGGAAAACTGTCCGCGAGTTTGGCGTAATAGCGGAAGGTAGCGCTCGCCCCCATGACGAGCGGCTCCGCGAAAGCCGGAATCACACCCATTTCGTTGGTCCAGATGCGCCCGATCGTCCCGGCGCGTTCCGCGATGCCATCCGCGATCGCGTTGAGATAATGCGCCCTCTCGGCATGGCTTATACGTGGCCAGGGACCGTTGTCGAAGGCCTGCCGCGCGGCTGCGACAGCTTGGTTGACGTCCGCTTCCCGCGCTTCCGCCACGCTGAAGAAAAGCTCTTCGGTGGCGGGCGTTGTGACGTCGATCCGCGCGTCGCTCGAAGGAACGGTCCAAGCCCCGCCGATGAAGAATCGATCAAGATGCTTAACGTCGAATCCCGCCGAATTCTGTCCGCCGCCCATTTGAACCGTCCCCTGATTTTCCAACGCCATTGCCCAGCCGGAGCTTGTGTAAGCCGCTCTCCGGACCCAAGAGGAGCGCCGTTCACGTAGGCCCCCAAGGCGAACCCCGTTAGGAGCTCGCCCCTCCGGAGTAGACAAT
>Ga0207044_1091_pt1 | contig 14113 bp, 16 predicted proteins | sample Alteio_BWMinCont_68_FD_153300 | JGI IMG/M metagenome (GOLD analysis project Ga0207044, IMG submission 153300) | Enriched cells from forest soil in Barre Woods Harvard Forest LTER site, Petersham, Massachusetts, United States -... | ecosystem: Environmental > Terrestrial > Soil > Temperate forest >... | reverse complement strand
CGCCTCACCCGCCACGCCACGAGTGACCAGTGGACGAATGATTGGGTTGGTCTCCCGCATCCCTTCACTCAATCCGTGCTGGGTCGTAATCGCGTCAACGGTGATCTGCCCCGCCAGAATCGAGAAATCGACCTTGTTCTCCATACTCCAGAATTTGCGCGCGCTCGGAGCATTCGGCAAAGGGTTGGCGGCCATAAAACTCTGTTGCGCCTGCGCCGCGCCTACTAGCAATAAGACGGTGAGGAATGCCGACTTCATGGTGCCTCCAAGGCGATTCGGAAAACCTGCGCCGAAAAGCAACTCGATCCCGGCAGCGCAGCGTAGAGCAAGACTAGTCTTTGTCCTGCCATGAGTACATGGCCTAAAAGTACCTTGGAACCGGGCTTTGGTAATGCCGATGGTAACTCGAAAACCGGTTACCGTCTTGCACGGAGGTACGTGCTCAGGTCCGATTGCAGGAGCATGGTTCTGCCGATCGATCCGAGTTATGTTCATAGATTGTCATCTTGTGTACATACATTGCGCTATACTTGAGCAGAGAGAAAATATCGCATGCCCAGAACAAGGAATCGTGCTCACAAACATTTTCAACTGGATCCAAGCAAGATCACCCGCGCCCAAATGGCATTGCGTGCTAACACGGAAACTGAAGCCATCGAGCGAGCGCTGGATTTAGTCATTGCCGAGCACAAGAGCAATCGATTAGGGACCGAAGCCAACGATCGTTTCGTGAAGAGCGGCATTGAGATCAAAGACGTCTACGGCAAGCTGGAGCAGTAGATGCAACCCGTCCTCTTTGACTCATCGATTTACATCACGGCTCTGCGAATTGGAGATGAAGCGGCGCTCGCGCTGAGACGGCTGGCTTCGGATTTACCGGTGTGGCTAAGCTCGGTTGTGCTGGAAGAGCTCTACGCCGGGGCAGGCGTTAACGACGTTCACGTGGTGGACCGTTTGGAGCGTGATTTTGACAAGGCCAAGCGCATCCTGGTGCCGAATCTCAGCGACTGGACTCGAACTGGCAAAGTACTCTCTCAGCTCGCAGCCAAATATGATTGCGAGAAAGTTGGCAGAGGACGACTGACTAACGACGCGCTGATCGCCATGAGCGCGGGCCGTTTGGGAATCACCGTCATCACTGCAAACGGGCGGGACTTCAGCAAGCTCGCTGAATTTCGTCCGTTTCAATGGAAGGTAAATGATCCACGCCGCACTTGATGCGGTTCAGTGGCTCGTATCTCACGCCCGAGCCGAACTCTTCTTCGCCGAAAGTTGCAGCCAGTTGCGCTGGTAGACGAAGGAAATTCCGAGCAGCAGCACGCCCAGAACGATGAAACTCAATATCCGATAGGCTCGGTCTAATTCAGATACGTCATAAGTAAACACTTTCACAATCGTGGCCGCGATCAAGACCAGCGCCTGCCAACGCACAAACGCCGATCTTCGCCACAAACCAACGATCATCAACCCGGCGCCATAGCCCATCCCCAGAGCCGAGTAGGTGAAGTCCCTCGCAATCTCCACTCGCCGCACCTCTGCCCAACTGGCCGCGGTCCATCGCCCGAGTGTCGGATGCAATTCGGCCATTTGCCATGCGTAGTAATCCGCAATCTCGTGCCCAAGCGCAATCAAAGCCAGAAGATTGAGCGCAATTAAGGCGGCCGCCGCGGCATTCTGTCCCATCTCGTCCGTGCGAACCTGCCCATACCACGCGACGATTCCCAACACCGCAATCGCTACCGCGTAAGTCGCCATGCGCGCATTGAAGATCAACGTATTGGAATAGAAGTTATCGATCAGCAGCAGACGAAAGACGCCAAGAACCAGAGCGCCAACAGCAAAAGCATTTAAGGAATCGGAGTGAATGCGCTCTGCTACCCAGAGAAGTACGCCCGCTTCCACAAACCATCCAATCGTGATCCAGTGCCCGTCAAGGCTGATGGGGATGGCAATCGTAATGAAGCCAATCGCCAACGCGAGGTGCAGGAAATGCAAGCTCCGCGCCGTTTCAGAAGCTCTCCCGGACCGACCTTGACGGCTGAGGAGGATATAAATCGCCGCCAGAGCCAAGGCAAACCATGCCGTCTCCGTCTTGTCGACGTCCGAGAACATGGCATAGATCTCAAAGAAGTACGCGCCCGCATTCACGAATGCCACAAGCGGCAGGACGGAAGACGAAGTCCCCGATTCCCCAGCCGATCGCGCAAGCACCGGAGCGACCGCGAAGATGGCAAAGAAGAGCGTTGCAAATGCCGTCGTCAAGGAAATCTGGCTGCGACTGTAGAAGCTCGAATACCAGCCGACGTAAAGCAACAAAGTTCCTGCATAGCTCAGAAACAGCAGCCGTCGCCAGGGTTTAAGGACCACGAGCGCGAGGACCGCCAGATCAAGAAGAGCAACGTAGGAGAAAAGCGCCAGCTCGCGGTTCTGTCCAGTGGAAAGCAACAAGGGCGTGACAAAACCGCCGCTCAGGGCAAACGCGGAAAGAACCTCGGCATTCTGCGTAACCGCCATTACACCGGTGGCCGAGGTCACCCCCAGCATGGCGACGAAAGCAACTTCGCTGGGGATCAGACTGTAAACCTGAAAGGCCGCCCACAGCGAAAGATAAAGCGTTCCAATGCCGACCGCCTTCAGCGAGTACGAGAATGTCCGGTATCCGCGGGAACGGAAGCGCTCGCTCCAGACCACCACAGCTACGCCTGCAAGCAGTCCAATACTCACGCGCCCCGCGGGACTGATCCAGTTGTTCTCGAAAGCGTATTTCAGGAAGTAAGAAACGCCGATGAGCAGAGCGGCAATGCCAATCCGGTTGAGCCAGTGCGAGCCAATGCGCGACTCCAGATCAGGCTCAATATGTGCCACCGCATCAGGCACGAGCGGGTAAGGCGGCCGCGGGGCATGCTTGGATTCCACGATGGGCAGTCGCGAAGCGGTCGGCGCGGGGGCCACACTCGGCGGAGGCAGTGGCGCGCTTGCCGCCGGGACAACGGACTCGCTTGCTTTTACCGGCTCATGCGATGCCGGTCCATCTTCCAGGCCCAGCTTACGCTCGATGCGATAGACTCGACGAGTGAGGTCGGCGAGCAGTTGCCTGATCGCTTCCAAATCACTGTGGGAAGTGTCCATCGTTTGCAGGCATTATCCGCGAAACCAATGCGGACTGCACGCCATTTTCCAGACATCTAGTTACTAGCGCGTTCGAAATCAACAGTTCGGATACCGCGCTCGGTGAGGTAAATCCAGACTAGCCCTCCGCCGTTACCAAAGTGTGGTGTAGAATCCGCCGTAGGTCAGGGCTTAGGGACCTCTAGACGGACCATATGTTCGGTTCGGATAATTGTTACGTGCAGACTGGATCTATCGCATTCCGGTTGCGTGGCTTGTGCTGCGTTTTGGTGGCGCTGGCCATCCTCGCGATGGCTGGCTGTCAAGGCATTTCTTCTGCCTCGAAACAACCATCGGGCGGCACTCCGGGCGGCGGAGGCGGCGGCACTCCGGGAGCCGGTCAGCTCGCAGTAGCACCCACCACCTTGAGTTTTGGGAATGTGGCAGTCGGCGCCGACTCGGTCAAGCAGGGGACACTAACCGCGGGCAGTTCCGACATTAAAGTTTCCTCCGCGGCCTGGAACGGTCAGGGATATTCGGTCAGCGGCATCACCTTCCCGGTCACGGTACCCGCCGGACAAAGCGTTCCCTTTACCGTCACCTTCGCTCCACCAGCCGCCGGAAGTACGCCCGGCACCATCGTCTTCGACAGCGATGCGACCAACTCGCCAAGCACGGAAACTCTCTCCGGAACCGGCACCCAGCAATCTCAGTCCCAGCACAGCGTAGGGCTTTCCTGGGACGCAAGCACTTCGCAGGTGATCGGTTACAACATCTATCGCGGAACTGTCTCAGGCGGACCCTACACCAAGCTCAACCCCTCGGCCACTACCACCACGGTTTATACGGACAGCTCAGTCCAGAGCGGACAGACCTATTACTACGTGACCACCGCCGTCGATTCGGGCAGCGTAGAGAGCGCGTACTCAAACCAAGCGACAGCCGCAATTCCCTAGCCGCAAGCGACGGCACTCATGGCACCTGGGTTTTAGCCGCGACAGCGGCGTAAGAATGCAGCCCACGGCGCAGCCGTGGGTAAGAGTGAAGTGCAGACGAGCCCCAGAGGGGCGAAAGACGGATTGCGAAAACCCAAGGCGAGCCGTGCCTTGCGACCGCCCCTCCAGAGAAGAACAGCTCCAACCATAAGACACTACGAAATCACCGGAAACCGGGATAATATGGCCAGCGGCAACCGACACGCCACTCCCATGAGATTCGCCTCTCGACTCCGACAGATTGCCCCGGCAATCATTCTGCTGACCTGTCTATCATCTGCCCTGGCAAACAATCCCATTCCGACGGTAGTCGGTCCCGTAGTTCCCCAGGCAGTCGTTCCCGGCAGTGGAGCATTCACCCTGAAAGTCTACGGAGCGAACTTCGTATCAGGCGCGGTAGTGAATTGGAATCGCAGCCCGCGTTCGACCACCTTTATCTCAGCCAGAGAGTTGCAAACGCAGATTCTGGCTTCGGATGTGGCGACCGCGACTGCTGGATACATCACAGTGACCAATCCTCCGCCGGGCGGAGGCGTTTCCAGTGCGAGTTACGCCATCGTAGAAGTACACTCGCCGACAGACACAATTATCGCTACGAAGCCGCATTCATACCTGCCGGACAACCCACCAGATTTTCTGGTTATGACCGACTTCAACAACGACGGCACACTGGATTTTGCGGCAAGTTACGGGTCAGAGATCAAGGTCCTTCTTGGCACCGGAAACGGTAAGTTCATGCATAGCTCGACTGCTGCCTATGGTTATTTTGGTACGGGCCCGGCGGCCATCGCCAGCGGGGACTTCAACAATGACGGAAATGAGGATCTGGTTTTTGGAGCGAATCCTAACGGCCCCCCGACGCGGCTTCAGCTGAACCTGGGCAATGGCGACGGCACCTTTCGTAAGGGTTTGCAGTTTGGGCATTTCGAGAACATCTGGCCACTCAACATCGTCGTGGGCGATTTCAACGGAGACGGCTACCTTGATCTGATCGCATCGGCGAATGAGTTGTACGTCTTTCTGGGCAATGGTCATGGCACATTTAGGCCTCCATTGCTTGACGACGTGTCTGCCTACGACGTTGTGTCTGCCGACTTCAACGGTGACGGAATACTGGATCTTGCCATTCTAGGTGAAACCGAGATAAAGATTCTTCTCGGTAAGGGAGACGGCACTTTCAAGACCCGAACGATTGCAATACCCAAGGACTTTAGTTGCGGCTTTGGCCCTGGCCTACTGGTTTCTGACTTCAACAACGACGGGAAGGCTGATCTTGCCTACTGCGAAGGGGATCAGACAAACGGCAAGATCTGGGTCATGCTCGGCAATGGGGATGGAACCTTCAAGAAGCCGCTTTTCATTCCCATAGACAGCGGCATCTATGGATTCTCCTTCGCAGCAGGTGACTTCAATTCCGACGGAAAGACCGACCTGATCGTAAATTATTTCGTCTCAAACAGCCAAACTGAGACTGACCTTTACCTTGGGAAGGGAGACGGCAGGTTTCAAGGCAAGGAGATAATAGAGTTGCCCGGGGCACCGGATTACAACGGCGAAGAGGGCATCGTATCTGCCGATTTCAACTCCGACGGATTACTCGACTTCATATTCCAACAGCCCGGCGACATTGCTGTCTTTTTGCAAAAATGAAAGACCCACGACAACCCCGGCAGGGCAATAAGTTTGCGGATGAAACTAGAATTTTGACAGTACGGCAGAAAACCACCGTCCGCAGCCGCAAAGCGGCGAAAGAATGCAGCCCACGGCGCAAGCCGTGGGTGTTATGCGGGAAGAGACCAGCCCCAGCGGGCCGAAAGACCTGGCTGCGAAACTCTTGAGGCCACGAGGTCCTGTGCTTTCACCGGGGAAACAACGCTGACTCTTCAGAACACCCTTTCCTTCAGCAACTGCAACAAATACGCGCCATACCGATTCTTGTTCATCGAAGACGCCGTCGCCTCAAGTTGCTCCGCGCTGATGTATCCCAGACGGTAGGCAATTTCCTCGGGACACGCAACCATCAATCCCTGGCGAGTCTCGATCGTCTGAATAAACAACGACGCCTCCAGCATCGACTCGTGGGTTCCCGTGTCCAGCCAGGCCATGCCTCGGCCCATCACCACCACATCCAGTTGCTTCTGTTTCATGTACTGCTTGTTGAGATCGGTGATTTCCAGCTCGCCCCGCGCGGAGGGCTTCAGTGACTTCGCGATGTCCACCACCTGGCTGTCATAAAAATAAAGCCCGGTAACCGCGTAGCGTGACTTCGGAACTTTCGGCTTTTCCTCCAGGCTCAGAGCTTTGCCCTCAGAATCAAACTCGACCACGCCATAACGTTCGGGGTCCTGCACAGGGTAAGCGAAAACCCGCGCGCCAGTGTTCTTCGCGCTTGCCTCTTGCACACACTTCACCAGGTCATGCCCGTAAAAAATATTGTCGCCGAGAACCAGAGCACAGCAAGAAGAACCAATAAACTCCTTACCGACAAGAAAAGCCTGCGCGATGCCTTCCGGCCGCGGCTGCACCACATATTCAAAATTCAAACCAAAGCGCGATCCGTCACCCAGAAACTGCTGGAACCGCGGCACGTCTTCCGGCGTCGAAATCAGCAAGATGTCCCGTATCCCCGCCAACATCAGCGTGGACAGCGGGTAATAAATCATGGGCTTGTCATAAATCGGCAGCAGGCTCTTACACACCGCATGGGTTACGGGATAAAGCCGCGTGCCCGATCCGCCCGCTAAAATGATGCCTTTGTAATGAGAACTGCGCGTGGAATCGTGAGTTGGCATTCGTCGTCTAGGGACCTTCTGATGTGTCGAAACTCATTATGCTGTCATCCCGAACGAAGTGAGGGACCCATGCAAGCCCGCCCCACCTGCACCGCTGCAGGGAATTTCTATCACGAACCTCACACCGAGTATTGCGTAGCAATCCACTCTCGGTAATGTCCGCTCGTCACTTCTCGAATCCATGTTTCATTAGCCAGATACCACTCCACCGTCTTCCGAATCCCCGATTCAAACGTCTCCCCCGGTTGCCACTTCAGCTCGCGCTCGATCTTGCGCGTATCCATCGCATAACGCCGGTCATGACCCGGCCGATCCACGACGTAGGTAATCAGCTTGCTGTGCGGAACAACCGGATCGGCAGGCCGCAGTTCATCGAGAATCGAACAGATGGCATGCACGATCTCAAGATTCGGCTTCTCGTTTCGTCCGCCCACATTGTAAGTCTCGCCGACTTTTCCGCGCGACAGAACCGCGCGGATGGCATCGCAATGGTCCGCCACATACAACCAGTCGCGAACATTCTTCCCATCGCCATAAACTGGAATCGCCTTGCCATTCATGGCATTCAGAATGGTCAGCGGAATCAGCTTCTCAGGAAACTGATAAGGCCCATAATTATTCGAGCAGTTGGTGGTGAGGACGGGCATGCCGTAAGTGTGATGGTACGCCCGGACCAGGTGGTCCGAAGCCGCCTTGGTGGCCGAGTACGGACTATTCGGAGAATAAGGAGTCGTCTCCGAAAACGCCGCTTCTTCAGGCTTCAGGGATCCATAAACCTCATCGGTAGAAACATGCAAGAAACGAAACCGAACCTTATCTTCGTTCCCCAACTCGGTCCAATAAGCCCGTGCTTCCTCCAGCAGACCGAACGTGCCGTTTACATTCGTGCGCACGAAATCATCCGGCCCGTGAATCGAGCGGTCCACGTGGCTCTCCGCCGCAAAATGCACAATGGCGCGCGGACGACTGCGCCCTAAAAGATCGCTGACCAGCTTTCGGTCGCCAATATCTCCGTGCACGAAGCTATAGCGCGAATCCGCAGAAATCTCTTGCAGATTGCCCAGATTCCCCGCATAGGTAAGCTTGTCCAGATTCACGACCGGAGTGCCTTCCGTCGCAAGCCATTGCAACACGAAATTGGAGCCGATAAAACCGGCTCCTCCGGTCACCAGAATAGGTTGGTTTATTTCCAGGATTGAAAGCCTCTAGCCAGCCACTTCCTCGAGCAACTTCTGATCGATATCGAAATTGGAATGCACGTTCTGCACATCATCGTGCTCTTCAAACGCTTCCATCAACCGGATCATGGTGCTGGCAGCCGGCCCTTCCAGCTTGATGTAGTTCTGCGGGACCAGCGTTACTGACGAACTGGTGGGCTCGATGTTTGCCTTTTTCACTGCTTCCAGGACCGTTTCGTATGCGGAGGGTTCGCACAGCACTTCCCAGTTCTCGCCATCGTCGCGCAAGTCCTCGGCGCCTGCGTCAAGTACCAGAGCCATCAAGTCGTCCTCTTTGACCGCTGACTTGGGAACTATGATTTCGCCTTTCTTGTGGAACATGTAAGACACCGCTCCCGCGTCCGCCATGTTGCCGCCGTTTTTGCCAAAGACGTGGCGAATCTCGCTGACGGTGCGATTGCGATTGTCGGTATTGATGTCGAGCAGAATGGCTACCCCGCCCGGGCCATAGCCTTCGAGCGAGAACTCTTCGTAGGTCGCACCCGGCAACTCACCCGTGCCCCGTTGGATCGCCCGCTTGATATTGTCTTGGGGCATGTTCTCGGCCTTGGCGGCGAGAATCGCACCGCGCAGACGCGGGTTGGTGTCAGGGTCTCCGCCGCCATTCTTGGCGGCAATCGAAATTTCCTTGATCAAACGGGTAAAAATCTTGCCGCGCTTGGCATCGAGCGCGCCCTTCTTATGCTTGATTGTGGCCCACTTTGAATGGCCGGACATGGCTATACCTCGCGTTCAATAAACTTGAATTGAGCTGATCTTGATTACGCTGGTTTTACCGATACTGGTTTTAACTACAAAAGACGCGCCCGTAGAGGAGATCACAGAATTACCCTCGGGATTGCCTCGAACCAAAACGCAGGCGACCCAAAAGTATACCACGGAGCATTGCCCGTTGCTAAACGCAGCGACTCGAGACGAAGAATCTGGTCCCTAAGCCAAGCTGGCGTGGATGCCAAGAGCTTCCGCGGCCTTCCGAAGCGGCTTCTCTTTCGTCCATAAAAGCGTAGAGGGATTAATAAAAACAGCCGCGATCAGATGCGCGTCGGTCAGGCCGATACCGAGGCTGTACAAACGGCGAGCCTCAATCATAAGCCGTACTTCGCTCATCTGCGCTACTCGCACCTGTGGCAAGTGATCCAGCAGTGCTAGTGTCAGGGCGCGGTTCTGCAATGACCCAAGAGCAAGTTCTGCCACGATGAAGGGATGAATCACAATCTGCCCTTCGTCAAGATGCTTACGCATCTCTTTGTTTCCCGAACGGAGATGGTCGATCCAAATCGACGTATCCGCGAGAATCAATGCCGCCGCCTGCGGCGTGGAACATTCTTCAACTCTGGCATTGTGCCTCCCAGGGACGCGAGCCTGCGAGCGCTTTCCCTCTCGATAAGGGCCTTGAGAGCCTCACGGATCAACGCCGTTTTCTCCGCGACCCCGGTAAACTCCTGGGCAGTGCGTACAAGATCGTCATCCAGCGCAACCGTTGTTCTCATGGAAACTCCAGGCACCAATTATAGCATCAACTGATGTCATATTATGTGCCTTTCAATATGGGCTCGCGAGCTGCCGCGGCGGCCGACGAACCTGCAAAGCCGCTCTCGCCCAAAATCTTGTCAAGCCCCATAGAGCACCCAATTTCCCTCAAGTCGCTGATTCGACACACAAAATAAATCCGAAAAGCGTGTCATAGTTACTGTCCGGGTTTGCTATTCTAAAAACAGAGATGAATTTTGGCGCAAGCTCCCGAGCTTGCGCCTTTTCTTTTTCCGGCAAGCCTCTTTCAAGGACATCTTTCAGCATCCATGCGCAGAGACCGGGGCATCCGACGCACTCCAGCGTCGGAGGATATCCCTGTCCGGGAAGTGGACCGGCAAAACGGGCTGGCAGCTCGCCGGAACGGCGATCTTGGTGAGGTGGCCTTTTTGCACAAGGCGACGGAGCTGGGGCTCATGGTGGCCCAGCCTTACGGCACCATGCATGCTTTTGACTTCATCGTGCAGGGAGCGCAGAGCATCTACCGGGTGCAGGTGAAAGCTGCCGCCCCCTGAGAAAGGGCTTGTATGCGGTGAACGTTTGTCGTAGCCAAGGCGGGAAGTTGCGACCGTACCTTGCGTCCGAGGTTGACTTCATCGCGGTCTACATTATTTCGGAAAAAACCTGGTACATTGTGCCGGTGCGCGAAGTGGTGGATCGTCGGATGCTTATGTTTCGTCCGAAGGGGTTCGACGGCCGCGACCTCTACGGCCACTACCGCGAAGCCTGGCACCTGCTGAGCGAGCCCGACGGGCTCGTCTTCGGCTGAAGTTTATGTTGGGGCCGGACGTGGGGCCTCCCGCCGCTATGCTACTATTCTCGGCTTGAATGCCGCTCATCACAAAGGGCTTCGAGAGTATCCGGCAACTGAAGCGCCATTTCAGCGAACATGGCGATGACTTCCGTGCATCAAACTCTAATGAATACGAGCAAATGGCCGATGACTTCCTTGGTGGAGAAAAACCGGAGGGAGTGCACGAATGTGTACGTCGCTGTGGAGCTAGGTTACGCTATGATCCAAGCAGCGAAGCATACGGTGTATTAGATGCGCAGCTCATCATCAGAACATACTATAAGCCAGTCCCGTGCTCGACTGTGCCATTTCACGAACGAGAGACTACACGGCAATCTGGGCGCTGTCACACCTGCCCTAACAATTTCATCTACTTTACGCAGGAGTGCAAGAAATGATAATTGAAAACGCCTGTCCCGTATGTGGCTATGAAATGGAAGCTCCCCCTTATGAAATGGAAGATCCCCCTAAGGACTATAGAGTTCGCCCATCATATAGAATTTGCCCATCGTGCGGAACCGAGTTTGGAGTTCACGACGTGAATGCCTCTATCGCAGAACTGCGAGAGTCATGGATGAAAACAGGTCCGAAATGGTGGAGTCTGACCGACACAGTGCCTCCTGATTGGGACCCGATCACACAGATGGAAAACGCAGGAATCGCCGTTAGGCGCCCAGCAGCAAGTGAGGATTTAGCTGTCAGTACATCGACTGGCTCACGCACTATCGAAGGCCGGGATTTGAAGGGTTGGGCGGTAGCTGGGTCGGGGCAACCCGGTGATAGATCACACGTAATGAAATGCGACTGACTGTTCGTCCGTCGAGTGCGACGCCAAACCAATAAACTCCTGGTTCTTGGACTGGAAATGCCAGCGGTATCACAACGTTGACTCCTCGATCTTCGTCGCCCTCGAAATGCACATTTTCTTCTACTACTTGCAAGGGCTCATCTCTCGGACTCGTTGGAGTTATCGTCAAGCGTCCCGGCCCTCTGTGAAACCCAGATTTAAACATCAGCACCATTGTTGCCGGAATCCGGGTCCGAGGCATGTCCTCGGTTGACGCGCTGACAGTCCAGCGATCCACGATGCGGATGAGGCTAATTACTCCGTCAGTTTCCTGCAAGGCTTTCTCGCAAAGCAAAGCAGCCTGTAGGTATGGCCCACCTTGAATTGGCATAGCGGGAAACATCATACAGCAACGAGTAAGAATTAACCGCACTGTCACGCCATCAAGAACTAGCGCGTCTTGGTTATTTCATCAGCCAGCAGGTGAAGGTGTTCCGGCGGGACTACATCGAGGCTACAGAAAAATCGCGGGGGGATGAAAGAACTCACCTCAGCCGCTAAAGCTCGGACACAATTTCACGGAATTAACGGCCCGGCTGTCGCGCCCCTCCCAAGACCGCCGTGACTCATAGTTTTTTCGCGTCTCCCATAGGAGTGACGCAATGCTCGAAGCTGCGCGTACCCGCTCTAGCGCCCGCAAGGTCCCTCGACTCCGTATTGCGATTGAAAAAACCAATCGCAATGCTCTGCTCGGGATGACAAATCTTGGTCGGTTTTCGCTGGCTTGGTTTCGCTACGCAGGCTTAGTTCTTAGCTTCGCGGCTTTTTCTAGTTCTTTCAGAGCAGCCATGGTGCGGGCTGTGTAGTCTACACGTTTCGCCGACTTCGGGCGTCGATGGCGTTTGGTGGCGGTATCATGTTTTGACATTGTGTCCTCGTGTTTGCTTACAGTACCACGTTTGGGTTGAGCACGAAGGCCGGACACCTTCACAGATCCTGCTCGATCATGAGTCGGAAGCACGCCACTCAAGCCAAAGTGCGGATTGAATGGGCCACCCTAAAAACCCGTGGGCAGGTTCTGCTTGTCGTGCCACGTCTTGTAGGCGTACACCACCGCCAGCAGCGGCGGGGCCAGCAGCACTCCCCAGAACGGAATCAGAATGCCCAGCACGATCGGAGTCAGCAGCGACGCCCAGATCGGCACCTTGGCCACGCGCTTCATGATGTAGGGCTGCAACAGGAAGCCATCCACCACGGCGATTCCGGCGTAAAGCATGAGCACGTATAGCGGATGCTCCCAGTCTCCCCAGCGAAAAGTCGCGGCGAGGACAGGACCAATCACGCCCAGAACCGGCCCCAGATGCGGAACAACCTGCAAAGTCGCGGCTAGCAGCGCCCACAGAGGAGCCCACGGCACCTTGAGCACATAAAGGCCGATCAGCCAGAGCAAGCCAACGGCGATCGAATCCTGGAGTTGCGCGATGAGCCAGTTCTTAAGCGCACCGCTGGTGATGCGAAAATGTTCACCCAAGTTCATGCGTTATGTCTGATGCTACGGCGGTGCAATCCGGTACTCGGCGCAGTGATAGGGAAGCGAGCCAAACGCGCGATTATTGCGTCGCAAAATACGCGACGCAACGCGCGGCTCGCCCAGATCCCTCGCCGCGCAAAGAACGCTTGCTTCGGGATGACAATCAAACTGACGTCATCGAACAGGGCGCCTGTTTTTAGCCCGTGTTAGACTCGAAATATACCCCTTCGGCGAGGAAACTCGGATGAAATTCGGCGTCATCATTTTCCCCGGATCGAACTGCGATCACGATGCTTATTGGACCATCCAGCAGGTGGCGAAACAGCCGGTCACGTTTCTCTGGCACGAGTCGCATGACCTCCAAAACTGCGATGCCGTTATCGTTCCCGGCGGCTTTGCCTTCGGCGATTACTTGCGCACCGGCGCCATCGCGAAGTTCTCCCCCGTAATGGAATCAGTCAAGAAGTTCGCTGACGGCGGCGGCCTGGTGCTTGGAATCTGCAACGGCTTTCAGATTCTGTGCGAGTCCGGATTGTTACCCGGCGCCCTGATGCGAAACGTAGGCCTGAAATATGTCTGCAAGCCGGTTCACGTAAGAGTGGAGAACGCCGATACTCCCTTCACCCACGCCTGCCGCGAGGGAGAAGTTTTGACCATCCCCATCGGCCACATGGAGGGCAACTACTTCTGCGATGAGACTACTTTGGCGGAATTGGAACGAGATAAGCAAATCGTATTTCGCTATTCGAGTCCGGAAGGCGAGATCATCCCTGAGGCGAACCCGAATGGTTCGCTAAACAATATCGCCGGCATCTGCAGTCCCGGCCGCAACGTGCTTGGCATGATGCCGCATCCTGAACGCGGCAGCGAACCCGAGCTTGGCGGCACTGACGGCTTCAAAATCTTCGAGTCGCTGGTCGGCGCCATGGCGGAAAAATAGCCTTGGCATAGATTGGTACGCGTTTTCCTCAACATTCGATTGCATATGCTCAATTAGCACTTCCCTTTCATATTCTGTTTTGCTAGGTTGAAATCCCCTCGCTTCCCCGGACTGCCCGGTCTTGGTATTGGTGTCGCTATTTACCGGGAGGAGTCCGATGACCGCACGAGAGATGATTGACAGTCTCTCCGGTACCCTGTTGTGCGACGAGCGCATTCTCAGCGTGCCCGAGAGAGAACTGCTTGCCAACTTACTGCAGCGTACAAGAGCCCATGGCAGCGCGTCGGAAAATGCCGTAGCCGAGGCGATCACTCGCACCGTGGGAGAAATCGTCGCCGAACGAGCCCTCGGAGTTTTGGGCGAAAGTATTACCAAACAACTGTTTCAGCAGCAGTTGGG
>Ga0207044_1090_pt1 | contig 14294 bp, 8 predicted proteins | sample Alteio_BWMinCont_68_FD_153300 | JGI IMG/M metagenome (GOLD analysis project Ga0207044, IMG submission 153300) | Enriched cells from forest soil in Barre Woods Harvard Forest LTER site, Petersham, Massachusetts, United States -... | ecosystem: Environmental > Terrestrial > Soil > Temperate forest >... | reverse complement strand
TTACGGCCGGAGTCGTGCCCGCGCCTTTTTCCGAATCAGATTGCCCCGCACACAACAGTTGAGCAGCCAGAACCGCTAAGGCTACGCCAACGGGAAATGACCAGTTCTTCATAAGTGTCCTGTCCAGTTACAGCTCTTGTTTTGCCAAATCGAAAATTGGAAGATCTGGCGCCAAAGATAGGCTTATTCGATTTCGGCGCTTTCGACCAATCCTGTTAGCTTTGATGCAGTCGTGGAAGTGATTTCGTACTGCCGAATCTTATAGAGGAGCCCACGATAGCTGATGCTCAACAGTTGTGCCGCTCGCCGGCGGTTCCAACCGGTTTGCTCCAGGGCCCGGCCAATGGCGTGAATTTCTGCTTCCGCACGCAATCGGCGCAGTCCAACTTGCAGTGGCGAGTTCGTGGAAGGGAGGGCGGGCGCTCTCAACACCGGCTCCGCATTCGCTTGTGGTTCATTCTTCGCGGCTAACACTTCCGCGTTCTTCGTAGGACTTGCTTTTAATTGATCCATGTAAACTCGCAGTCGCGAAAGCGCAGCGGTCGTCGTGCGATTTCGACCGATTCCAAAATTGTAGCCTTGTAGCCGAATCGACTTCAGGACGCAATCTCCTCAACCCGTCAGCCTATTGTAGCTCCGCCCTCTGAGTCACATTTCGTGACCCGGAAAACCTATTTTCCCCCGAAACGTTGGCTTTCAAGCCTTCTTCACCAGGGGAGGATGCGGCACAAACCGATCCTCAATTGGAAGGGGGAGTGAAACAAAATCGCAACAAAGTCTTGCGTCAACAGAGACGGTGTAACCCGCGTGCACGGCACGCTTAAAGTGATTTGAGGTTACAAGTGCTTGCAGTTTCCTGCAAGAGGTCCAAAGCCCTAGTGACTAAAGACTCCAACGTCATTAAAGACTTATACACCAATAACTTACGATATATTAGTCCATCCCTATAGCTGGTCCGGGCTGGTGTTGAGGGTTTAGGTAGCACCCAGCCAACGGCTTTCGACGCAGCTGCCGCACCAGAGGTTGTCTAAACTAAGCTCCAATCGTCGGCCTCCGAGATAACCCTAAGCCGGTTGGGCTTCAGGTGATGTTGCATACTTGAAGGGACAACCTGCGTCATCAAAGTTTTATTCGGAATCGAACCAGGAATCAAACCTACTTGTACATGGCAAGGCCGCCACAGGCTTGGGGTTGCGACGTAGTAGTCGGCGCGGGACAATTTGTAGTTCCAGGCTGGTAATTCTGCGCCCCGCCAGCCAGAAAGATTTTTCCCTCGGCGATTGTCGGCACGATAAACTTGACCGCCCCTGGGTTGCCGGGAAGGCTGGAGTTGTAGGCTGACGTATCCCAAAGCTCGGGACCTAGCGTTCCCTCACCACCCCCCGTCGGAATCGCTCTGTAACTATAAAGAACCGCCGCCTTGGCGGCTTGGTTGGGCCTCCCAAAGCCGCCGGTCTCGAGCGCCCACACAATGGCATCATTGATGTTCGTGGATTTGCTCTCGTCCCAAGTCACCGTCGGAGAAGCTCCTGGGTATTGAAACCGGTGGGCAGGATCCGCTCCCGCTGGAGTGGTCTGGAATGCACCGACGCCACCTGCCTTCACGAAACGATAGGCTTTGATAACGTCGACAATGCCGGCTACATACAGATAGTTGTGAACATTCTTGCCGGTTCCTCCGGCAAGGAACGCCGGTGCGCCACGACTTCCGCTGTCCGGAGTTTGCTCGGCATTGTGTATCGCCAACCCCTGGAAGCATTGCGCGATGAAGTGTGCGATGGGTGCATTTGCTGTGCTGCAGGCATACTCGTCCGGGCTGTTCCATTGATTATCGATCTGCCCCAGATTTCCCGTAAATATGGAATAGATCATGCCCTGCTTGCCCGCGGCTACCATCAGCGGATTGTTGACTTGAAACGTAGGCGACAACAAAACGACTCCGCCCGCACCCAGATCCCAGTTGTTGGGACCGATCGCGACTTGACAGTACTGTCCCGTGCTGTCGAACGCGCACGGACTCGGACACTTCTGAGGAGCGGGATTGGTGCAGGCGATGACACTTTTCCCAGATTCCAATCCCTTAAAATCAGGCGGCGTATAGAAATCTGCGAGACCGCTGTCGGTCAACTTGACCACGCTGTCGCCGTATTCTCCCCCACCCTGAAAGGAATAACTGCCATTGCTCGTCGCCAGATAGACATTTCCATTGCCGTCCACTGCAGGGGCGGCGCCTCCCATCCAGATACCACCTTCACAGATCTTCCCAGGACAGCCCTGCTCGCTGTTAAACACGGTATAGCTACTAGAGAATCCCTGGGTTCCGCCATAGTTGTAAGCGAACTCCATGGCGAAGCCAAAGTAAGGTGAAACATCGCAATGGGAACCCCACGCAATCCAGAGTTTGGCGGTATTGTTGGCACCATTCACCAGAGCGACGCCAGCTCTCTGGTTGTTGTATAGAGGGCTGAATCCGGGAGCATGGTTTGCAGCGAAAGTAGAATCCAGGACGACCGGACTGCCTGGGATTTCCTGAAGCGTGTCGGCAAAAAGTCCGTGCAGCTTCTGCCGGTAGGTCTTGACGCCGCTGCTGCTCACATCTTCGTGTTTGGTGACAAGATAAATCACCGGAGGGGTCACGGAAACATCAATCACCGGTGTGCCAGTGATTCCAACCTCGGGCGCGATGTCGGTGCAGGCTTTCGGCAAATCGGTATACGGGACCGCGATCTCCGTGTATCCGGATCCAAGGTCACTGGCGTTATCCAGGTTCACCTGTTGCAAAACCGTTCCCGTGCTGCTGGTGCTGTCTGCATCCATCGCATACACGCTATTGTTCTCGGTTGCGACGTAGACCACGTTCTTGGCCACACCACTCACTTGCAACTGGTGGACGTAGAGCGGTTGGGTGTAAATTGGTCCGTCCGTTGTTGCCAGCCATTGTGGCGAAGGGTGATTGCTGGAGCTCAGCGTTGAGGCTTTGAGCACGCTCTCGTGCGGATTTACTCCGTCGCGGTTGTTGTCGTTGTGATAAGTGAGCACGCAGGGCGTGGTGCCTGTGCAATACGTCTGTCCGATCGTCAACTTTCTTTTCGAGCCTTCAGCAAAGTTTCGAATTACGAACGAACAAATGACCAGCGCAATCAACGCGACGGTTCTCGGAGTGGCTTTCATGACAGACCTCTGGGTTCCGCACGAATGACGAAGCCGCGACAGACGCGGGTTGTCGACAGTTGCGCTCCCGAATTCAATTCCCTCAACCTATCTAAACCGTCAACGGAGAAAAGATCAATAGATAATCTTCCCAGGAAACTTTCGCCCAGAGTCTTTCGTCTGCTTGGGCGTGTACTGTCGGGATGTACTACTGATTATTGCAGTTACCAAGTTACCGCTTACAATCCCGACATCATGACAGGGCTTATTCAAGAAAAATGCTTTCATATTTTGAAAGAAAACGCGTTTGCAGGCTGCTTAACCGGCGGTTGGCGCTATGTGAATTCAACGGAAAAATTAGTCGCCAGCAAGAGCAGAATTCTGCTCGGGGCGCTGTTCTTCATACTTACGGCCGGGGCGTTTGCTCAAATTCCCGCCGGCTATTTCGGCATGACAATGACTGCGACGGATTCACAGGAGCCATATCCATCCGCGTCCATCGCCAGCATCCGGCTGTGGAACACGGGCACGGACTGGGCTGATATGAACCCCGCAGCTGGAGTCTACGATTTCGACCGCTTCGACATGTGGTTGAGCGAAGCCGCGAACCACAATCTGAGCGTTCTTTACACCTTCGGACGCACTCCAGTCTGGGCTAGCTCGGATCCCAAGATGGGTTGCCACGGCAATCCAAACGGTCAGTGCGCTCCTCCTAAAGACCTGGATCCAGACGGCAGCGGACCAGATCAACTGTGGAAGGACTTCGTCACCGCTATCGTGAACCACAACCAGCAAAGTCCCACCGGACATGTTTCCTACTGGGAAATCTGGAACGAGCCCAATGCAATCGGAAACTGGAAAGGCACGATGGCCCAAACTGTGCGCATGGCAGCTGATGCCTACAACATCATTAAGAAAATCGATCCCTCAGCAACTGTGACCAGTCCCGCACCTACGGGCGAATGGATGCCCGACGGGAAGCACACTGCGGTTGCTCTCTGGATGCAGCAATTCCTGGCTGCCGGCGGTCTGAGCTACGTGGACGTCTTCAGCTTTCACACCTACGTGTGGCAGAAAAATTCACTTCCAGTCGCCGAAGAAGTCGTCCCGTTGATCAAGAGTGTGAAGCAAGTGATTGCCTCATACCACGCGAGTTCCCGGCCCGTATGGTCGACGGAAGGCTCCTACGGAGCCGGCGTGAACGGAGACCAGGGCCTTGGCGATCCTGACCTTCGCGCGGCGTTCACCGCGCGCTTCCTGCTTCTCCAATATTCCGCAGGTCTACAAAGATTCTATTGGTTCGCGTGGGATTCGATTCCGCCCGAGGGATGGGGGACCATGTGGACTTGGGATCAAAGCAGCGGTTGCACGCAACCGTCGGGCGGAGGATATTTGTGCGGGACAGGCATCGCTTACCAGCAGCTCACCGACTGGATGATCGGAGCGCGATTGACCCAGTATTGCAAGCAGGGGACGCAAACATCGCGGTGGACCTGCCAGTTCAGCCGGTCCGGGGGTTACGTGGCGGAGGCGATTTGGGATCCTGCGCAGACTTGCAAGAATGGCTCCTGTGCGGTGAAGTGGGTTTCGGTTCCAAGCCAATTCATTTCTTACCGCGACATCGCCGGAAATAAACATTCCATCGGCAAAGGCCTAGCGCCAGTCGGCGCTAAACCCATTCTGCTCGAGAACCAATAACGCCTCGTCAGCGTCGTTGGTTTCAAGTAAATAGTAGCCTCGCTTTGTAGCTAGCGTTCCTGGGCCCACTGAAACTTCCTATTGCGAAGGAAGCAACCCGAGCACATCCAGTTCGCTCCCCGTGCCCACATACACTTTCCCGTTCATGATCGTGGGTACAGAAAAGGTGATACCAGGGCCAAGCACGTCGCGCGTTCCAGCTTGGCTCGTGTTGTACAACTCCACGGAAACTTTTGTGGCATCGTAAGCGTGCAATATCTCAGGCGGAAAAATCCCTTTCACCATCGCCGGCCGTTCAATCGTCCATACAATTCCGTTGGTCGATCCGTTGGCTGAAATAGCAGGTGTACTGCCTGCAAGGAATTTCTCGGGCGCCTGGTAAACCGGGATGGTGGAGAGCAGTCCATTCGTCAAAGTGTACTGGCTGAGAAAATCTTTTCTGCCCGAATAATAAACGGTGCTATTCCAGTAAGCTCCGCTGCTCCAATAACCGTTCGTGGAACCTTGAACGGTTTGGATTACGTGATTGGTTTTCGGATTATACTTGCCCATATCGGAGCGATTGACAACATAGATGAGCCCCTGCTTTCCCGCGCTGACGATCTCGTTGGGAAATTTCCCCTGCTGCGTGGGGAGGAGCAGGCCCACGCCCGACCCTAGATCGATGTCACTCTTATTTAAGTTGTATTGATCGTCGGGGGTAAAGTAGTCCAGCAGGACCAGCGTAGGACTGAATTTTAGAAAGCTGTCCCCGTAATCGCTACCGCCGCGGTTCACGTCGAATGTCCCATTGCCGGTTTGTAAATAAATGTGCCCGGCCGGGTCAGCGGTCAGTCCCCCACCACTTTGCCAGACACCACCGTCGGAACCGTTCGGCGTACTGTTGAAGAGCGCTGTTTGATGCAGACTAGCTGCGCCGTAACCCAGGACCCAACCGTGGAATGGAGCGACGTCGCCGAACGAGGCCCAGCCGAGGTAAACAACTCCGTGCAACAGGAGCAATCCCGGACGCTGATTTTCGTGCAGCGGGCTAAAGCTCACTAAGCCGCCCTTGTTTCCCGCTCCGGTTCCCTTCACCGAAGCTTTGATCACCACTGGGCCGCCGAATTTCTCCGCTCCGCTGGTGATGTCGAGCGCGTGCAGCCGCTGCACATACTTGCCATTTTCTTTTGTGGCAGCGACTAAGTACATGGTGCCGCTTGTGGGATCGATCACCGGTGTTCCGGTGATCCCAATCACCGAATCGAAAGGACACGGATTTGACTCCGTATCCGCGCACGGAATCGGTGTGATTCCCTTGCCCGGATCGATGAAGCTATCTGACCAGAGAGCGCTGGTAACCACGCCGTCGGCGTCGAAAGCAAACACGCTGTCATTCTCCGTGGTCACATAGACAACATTGAATGTGCCTTTGCCGGGAATCACTACACTGTTGACGTACAGAGGCTGCCCGAAGATTTGCCCATCGACTGGAAACGAAAACAGCTTTCCGAAGGTTGTGGAATTGACATTCGTCGGATTGAGAATTGTCTCCTGGAGGTTCTGACCCGTGCGCGCCAGATCATTATGCCAAGTCAGCATACCCGTGTAGGTCTGAGCTTCGACGAGGCAAACATTCAAACTCACGAGGCAGACAGCAAGCAAAAGTTTCAACAATGGTTGAAAGATTCGGGGTAAGCATAGGCGATCACTGCGATTTGTTTGCATGGGTCCTCCGTCGACAAGGCTGCCGCTAGACTTTGCGATTCAGCACAGGGTCCCGGGGGGAAAGAACTGCCGGCCATTGTGATCCCTCCCTTGCCGGCTGTCAACTCAATGCGGAGCAACATTTTGTCACGCTTCGGGTTTATCTCTGGAAGCCCACATCTAAACCAATGTTGCGATGTTCCAGGTTCCCTGGTTTTCGCATCTTAAGGGACTTGATGGTAGGTACAGACCATATCCAATTGGCAGGTGAATAGTGCTGCAGAATTTGTTTAGACGGCTGCGATTTCGCGAAGCGAAACGCATTGACGGGAGCCCCGGAGCTTCCTACTTCGGGCCCGCCCTGGCAACCGCAATCACATTGTTATGCGCGGTCGCACTTACTCAGTGCGGCGGCGGCTCCGCGGCGCAGCCCCAGCCAACCCCGGTAGCTCCGGCCTGCAACGCAGGCAATAACGGACCCGTCACCAACCCTCCGTTGGCCGGGCTGTATGCGCTGAGTCCCGGACCAAGCGGCACATTCTTTGGCATTAACACGAATGTCCTTAAAGATCCTTGGCCAACCACTGCGATTCCGTTGAGCAGTTGGCGCAGTCTGGGCTCAGCCGTGAAGTGGGCTGACATCAATACCGCTTCCGGCGTGTACGATTTCTCCCGCTTGGATCAGTGGTTGGGCGAGGCCAAAGCCAACAACACAGACGTCATGTTTACCACCTACGCCACGCCAAGTTGGGCGTCTTCCCGGGGCCAGAATTCAGCTTCTCCGAACACCTGCTGTGCTTTCGAGATGCAGAACGGACCCGGCATCTGCGATCCTCCAGTTGACCTGAATTGTGACGGAACCGGAGCGGACGCGATTTTCATTGACTTTCTCACTGCCCTGGTTCAGCACGTCGGCCCCGGAACCATCAAGTATTGGGAAATGTGGAACGAACCCAACGTGCCCAGCGAGTGGAACGGAGAGGTCGACTGCGCCAGTTCGGGAGTATCACATCCCGGCGACGTCATGCTAGCCAGAATGGCGAAGGACCTGAGGACCACCGTCACTGCAGTGGACCCCAACGCCCTGTTCACAACGCCTGCAGCCACTGACGACACAAAGGCTGGCGATTGGCTGGGTACGTATCTGAGCAGCACCGACGGCGGCACCTACGCCGATATCAACGCGTTTCACGGCTACATCAGCAATGGCGCCTGCCCGACTGACTGTCCGGTGGCCGAGGAGGTTGGAAACGAAATCGACCATCTGAATTCGCTGCTGCCCGCGGCCGCCAAAGGTAAGCCACTCTTCGATACCGAAGGCTACTGGGGCACGGCGAAAAACTCCGACGGCACACTCACAACCGGCATTACCGATCCCGATCAGCAGGCTTCGTTTGTGGCGCGCTACTACCTGATTCAGATGTGGAAGCAAGTCGCGAAATTTTATTGGTGGAGCTGGGACATCGATTCGCAGACTGCGTTTTTCAACTCCACTAACAACTTATTGACAGCTGCCGGCAATGCCTACGTGCACATCGTGCAATGGACAGACGGCGGAGCCTCGAAGGTCGCATCTTGCGCCACCAATCCATCGGTCACTACGCGATGGACCTGCACCATCACGTCTCCGACCAGCGTCGTCTCGGTGCCCATCTGGGACACCTCGCAAACCTGCAACGCCGGAGTATGCACGACCGCCTCTGTCAACCTGCAGTCGATTGGGCTTTCATCCTTCAATGCTTATGAGGATCTGTATGGCCACACCACGCCAATCACCAATGGGACGGTGCCAGTCGGATTGCAGCCCGTCCTGCTGATTCAGCAGTAACGTGCCAGAAGTGATGCTGAAGAGTGGGCCATCTTTTTCCGCGGCACTTCGCAGGCAAAAGAAAGAGGGCAACCTGGATAAAGATTGCCCTCGTGTTATTTGACTGACCCTAGTTAACGACCCTAGTTGACGACCCTAGTTAACAACCAAGGTGACGCCCAGCGGATGAGCCGCCGTATTGCCGCCGTTCGTGCCAGCCGTACCAGTCACGCTCAGCTTGACCGCGTAGGTTCCCGACGGCGTGCCGCCGGTGCCTCCACCGCCGCCTCCACCACCGCCGCCAGACGAACTGCCGCCGCCGCAGCCCACTAAACTCAGGACGAGCGCCAGCGCCACAACAGTGAGAAGCACGATCGCGCCGTGGCGCTTACGCTTTCTCAGATCTCCGGCCAGAACGATGCCCATCAATCCGAAACCGGTAAGGCTCGCCATCAAGCCAGCCCCGCTCCCGTGAGCATTCACATCCGCCGGAATCAGCATCCCGGATGTGGGAGCAGTCGTGCTAATGGTAAGGGTTGTGCTGCCACTACCTGGCAACGTAGGTGGATTGAAGCTGCATGTCGCTCCCGTGGGCAGAGCTGAACAAGCCGAAGCGGGAAAGCTGATCGTCCCGTTGTAGCCGTTCGTGGGAGTGACAGTGATCTTGTACGTTGCCGCGGTCCCAGGGTTTACCGTTTGGCTAGTCGGGGTGGAGGCCAGAGTGTAATCTGGCTGCACGGCAACCGGCACGACAGTCTCCTGCACCGCCGCCGAGGTAGTTGGAATGTAGTTGGTGTCGCCGCTGTATGCAGCCGTGATACTGTGCGTGCCCGCAGTCGCGAAAGTGGTGGGGAGCGACGCTACGCCAGCGCTGATCGTTACCGGTGTCCCCAATTTGGTCGTGCCATCGAGGAAGGTCACGGTGCCCGTCGGAGCCGTGGTCACGCCACGCACCTTGGATCCCGTTATCGTGGCTTTGAAAGTGACCGACTGACCGACACTCACTTGCGGCGCCGACGTGGTCAGAGCAGTGGAGTTTCCGCTGGTGTTCAGCAGCACGCCAACGCCCGAGAAGGCCTGCTCGAATCCGCTTGTAACCGCATCGAGCACACCGTCGCCGTTCACGTCGACCAAAGCAAAGTCCCAGGCCCAGCGGTTGGTGGCAAATTCCAGCGGACTATAGAAAGTGCCATTGCCCAGGCCGTACATAACACCCACAGTCCCCGAAAGGGCGTTGGTGTAAACCAGGTCGGGATGGCCGTCCAGGTTCAGGTCGGCAATCTTCACGTAGCCAGGAAGCGCCGGACTCTGTGCGCTGCTGTTAAGGAATGTTGCCGTCTGGAATGTCCCATCGCCGTTGCCTAACGCGACTGCGATTCCCTGATTTGCCTCGGTTACATCTTGAATGGTCACAACCAGGTCAGCTTTGCCGTCTCCATTGATGTCGGCCACGGCAGCGTTGTAAGGGTTGAGGAATGTGCTTGGAAGTTGGAAATCGGGCTTGGCCGTAAAGGCGCCAGCGCCATTGCCCAACAGCACAGCCACGGAATTGCCAGCCGCGGTGCAGTGTCCCAGGGAGCATACGCCATAAAGGGGCGCTATCAAGTCGAGCTTGCTGTCCCCATTCACATCGGCGGCGGTAATTTCCGTCGCGACCGTGGAGAGCGGGTAATTCACGACAGGGACGAAGCCCGTTCCGTTGTTGATCAGCACGCCGACATCAGCCGTCGTGGGGGCAGTAGCAGAATTGTTGTTGACGATGGCAAGGTCCGGCTTTCCATCGCCGTTGAAGTCGGCGGTCACGATCCCCACAGGATTTTTGTTCGTGCCCGTCCCCGATTCCGTGACATACGTCGGGCCCGTAGTGAAAGTACCGTCGCCGACGCCATAGAACATTTGAACGACTCCGTTGTAAGTGTCGCTCGCCGCGATGTCCAGCTTACCGTCACCGTTAAAGTCGGCCACAGCGACAAACTGCAGTTCGTAATTCGCCACAGAATTTGGGGGAGTGTAATTTACGCCGGGCTTAAGGCTGCCGTCCGCATTCGAAAGGAACACAGTGATTGGTGCCGCGTTGGTGCCGTCGGCGTTGCCAATTACGAAATCGGGAATGCCGTCGCCGTTAAAGTCGCCAGAGGCTAAGCCCACGCCCTCCGGTTGAAACCCGCCATTTTTGTGCAGCGCGTAGTAGTTGATGGCGGAGCGGAAGCTCCCGTCACCATAGCCTTCGAGAAAGACGAAGTTCTGCTGGTTGTCGGGCACAACCACGTCCAATTTGCTGTCGCCGTTAAAGTCCGCCACCAGAGCCGGCACAAAAGGAGCGCCACCGGTCGTATAGCCTGTTGTTGGCTCATTTACCGTGCCGTCGCCATTTCCCAAAAAGACTTCGATGGCGCTGTCATTCAGGTCGGTAACGACAATATCGTTCTTACCATCTCCGTTAATGTCTCCAATCGCGATCGCGGTTGGATTTGGAAACGTGATTATCTGGTCGGTCATCGCTATCGGATAGTAGACACCTTGGGCGAAGCCACCGCTGCCATTGTTAAGATAAACCGTAATCGTGCCATCTTGGACACAGTTCGCGCTAACTAGATCGCCTTTGCTACCCGTAGCCACAACGCCGCCCCCTAGAAAGCAGGAGTCGTAGAAAGTGTTGCCGTTGACGGTGGGATTCACCAGCGGAGACGGCCCTGAGTAACTAGTACAGGGATTCGTGCCACTGCTGCAGAGGTAAACTACGATCTGGTTGGCCGTTGCTGTTCCTCCAGCGGCGGCAGGCGCCGCGAAATCGAGGAAGCCGTCGCCGTTGAAGTCGGCGAAGACCATCGGATTGCCAGGGACGCCCTGGGTTGTCGGGCCCGGATTCAGTGGACCCGTGAACATGACAGATGCGGGGCTCGCGGCTGTGAACGTTCCGTCGCCTTTACCTATCATGGTCCAAATGTTGCCGTTCGGAGTGCCGGCGTCAGCGATTACAACGTCAGGAATTCCGTCTCCATTTACGTCGGTCACGGTAGCCCATACAAAGCCATTGGATTCGACTGCGACCCCAGCGTTCGCCGCAGTGAATGTTCCGTCTCCATTGCTGAGCCAACCCTGAATTGTGGTGGAGCTGCCGGCGGTGGCGGGGTGAACAACCACGATATCGTCCGCCACCTCTGAAGCACCCTTCAGATGCGCAACGAAAATCGGATCCTGCTGATCTTCGCCCGTCAAGGTCGTCAGGACGCTGGTAAAAGAACCAGCCCCGTTATTCAGCGCCACGGAGATGCTGAATTTATTAGTGGCGGCGCCGGTATTCACGATAGTGGCGGCGCTCTGAAAGCCCTTCCCGGCGAAGTCGCCCATCACTGCTGGGAAGATGCCGGGAATCCCGCCAAGCGCGAAGGTTCGCGGGGCGCCCAAGAACCCGATGCTCGTCGGCGGGGCGCTTTGAGCAAATCTCCGCGCCGTCGATTTGGCAACCGCGGCGCGGTTGATCGCGCGCTTTTGCGATTGGGATGCGTGAACTGCCTGCGCTCCCGATGCACCGCCGTTCTGTGCACTCGCTTGGTTGTCAGAGCTAAAGCTGGATAAAAATACCAGCAACGAAAGAACAGTAAGGCAAGCAACTCGCCTGATCATTGGTTATCGCACTCCCTTTTGCAGTTCACTTCTTTTTTTAGATTGGTGGCGTATCGCGGGTCGCGGCTGACTGCCGATTCAGGACAGCGCAGGTGTACCGGCCGAACAACTGCCGAAAGTGTAGCTGGGAATTTGTCAACTGTGAATTCCACTTCCGTACCCCACAGACGTAAACTTCGGTACCCCATAGGTAACCAGTTGCGCCCTTTGCACAGTTTCATGTTTTGAAAATCGGAACGATATTCCTGCGGCCAAAGCACGACAACGGGGCGACGCGCGAAGCTCCAACGTAATGAACCATACTGCGACGAGCATGATTTAATCAAGCTGAATTTATCTTCTTCCCGTTGACAAAGTTGCTACAGAGAACTTCCATCCGCGCCAAGAACCCGCCCCGTAATCCCAACCAGAACGCCGTAAGCCGCTAAACTGTCAATGGCTTAGCAATCCGAATCCCCGAACCGCTCTCGCTTAACTCTCCGATACAACTAATTCCCCTCTATCCGCGTCAAACCGCTCGTTAAAGTGACACTTTGAGGCATTTTCTTCTTGAAAGGTTTTCTTGACGCTAAAGAAAACCAGCTGTGCACCGAGTGGAATGGTTGGCGCCAGGGTTTAGATTAAGTCCCAGGGAAGTCCGTCCAGTACGACCATAAAAGGAGAACTTAACGGATGGTTCGACCGACAACGCTGTTCGCGTGGGGCTTGGTAGTGTGCACGGCGGGGATCCTGATCAGCCTCAACGGCTGTGGAGGCGGCGGGGGATCGTCGATGACTCCACCGCCAACCCAGAAAATTCAGCATGTAGTAATAATTTTCCAGGAGAATCGCACGCCCGACAATCTGTTCCAGGATCCCAACCTGGTAGCCAAAGGCGCGGACATCCAAAGCTACGGGATCAATTCCAAAGGTGACAAAATCCCTCTGCAGCCGCAATCCCTAGGAGTTGATTACGATCTCAGCCATGCGCACAGCGCGTTTCTCGAAATGTACGACGGCGGCAAAATGGATGGAGCCGATAAGATCGCGGTCCTGTGCAAGGCCAGCGACTGCTCGCCACCACCTCCGCCGAATCCTCAGTTCTGGTCCACCGATCCCAGCCAGTTGGGGCCGTATTTCCAATTAGCCGAAACCTATACCTTCGGCGATCGTATGTTCCAGACCAATCAGGGACCGAGTTTTCCCGCGCATCAGTACATTATTTCTGGCACATCAGCGCCCTCGGCCACCAGCACTTCGTTCGTTGCGGAGAATCCCGCGGGGAACGCGCTGTTCTTCACCGACGCCGGATGTACCGCGCCATCCGATGAATACGTTGCTTTGATCAATCCCAGCGGGCAAGAGACTTCGAACATCTATCCTTGCTTCGATCATCCCACGCTGACCGATCAACTCGACACTCAAAACATCAGTTGGAAATACTATGCACCCGGCCCGGGTTGGATCTGGACAGCGCCCAACGCGATTCAACACATGTGCGTGCCCAACGCGCCCATACCCAACGCCACCGCTTGCACGGGCTCCGATTGGGTCAATCACGTCGTCTTAAATCAGACCCAGGTGTTGACCGACATCGCTGCCGGCAATCTCTCAAGCGTGACCTGGGTGATCCCGAACGGGCAATCCTCCGATCACGCCAGTTTCGCTGACGGCACCGAGGGACCGTCCTGGGTAGCTTCGGTGGTGAATGCCATCGGAAACAGCCAGTTCTGGTCCAGCACCGCGATCATCATTGCCTGGGACGATTGGGGAGGTTGGTACGACCACGTCGCGCCTCCCATCGATTCCACCTATGGCTATTACGAATACGGCTTCCGCGTACCCTTAATCGTGGTCTCCCCGTACGCCAAGGCTGGCTACATCTCCCATGTTAAGCACGACTTCGGCAGCATCCTGAAATTCACCGAGGAGCAATTCAACCTGACCACAGTCGCTCCGGGATATGCCGACACGCGTTCCGATGATCTTTCCGATTGCTTCGATTTCACCCAGACTCCGCGGACTTTTCAGACCATAAAAGCAGAGAAAGATGCCAGCTATTTCATCAACGATAAGAGGCCTCTGGAACCTCCCGACGACGATTAAAAAGCCGCCCGGAGGAAGTATGCAAACTATTTCATCTTGACAACCCGTTAGATTGGGGCAGAATGATAGGAGTTTGAGTCGCACACTCGTCGTACTCCCCACCTAACGAATCTTTGGAGCGTATCCCATGTTTTGTGTTGCAAGCCCACATGACCGCAGCGACTTTCGCTCGAATCCCCCGCAGAGAAAAGTTGCTTTTGCCTTGGCCGCATGCCTGACCTCATTTTTATTGTTCGCCTCG
>Ga0207044_1089_pt1 | contig 14392 bp, 13 predicted proteins | sample Alteio_BWMinCont_68_FD_153300 | JGI IMG/M metagenome (GOLD analysis project Ga0207044, IMG submission 153300) | Enriched cells from forest soil in Barre Woods Harvard Forest LTER site, Petersham, Massachusetts, United States -... | ecosystem: Environmental > Terrestrial > Soil > Temperate forest >... | reverse complement strand
AGTTCATCTCAAAGCTCGTGGAAAATTGGTTTAAATTATTCTGTTTTTGAAAAAACCTTACCATACTTAAATAGGTTATTACTCGGTCTAAACGTATATCAAACTTCTACAACTCTTTCTGGTGCTGTTTGGCAGTATGGACTACCTCAATTCAATAATTATAATTTTAAAGCACCTATTGAAAGCACTCGCTTGATGTTAGATTTAAGGCCGATGTTTTTTACCTGGCACTCGACAGAGCCCTACGTTATTTTAGGGGTAGGAGTGGCTAGGAATTCAATATCTTACAAAGAAACAGCGACTACTACAGATGTCAGTGCCAATAGCGCAGTGATTTTATCCAGGCACACTACTTCCTCCCTTGCATGGAATTTTGGTGTTGGTTACAGAGCAGCGCTTACTGATAAATTAAGTGTTAGCCTAGAATATATTTATGCCATTTTGGGGCATGGCTCTCCTGCTTATGACCCAGGAGCCGTTAGTTTAGGAACAACACCCAATTTTACACTTCAAAGTCAAAGCCTATTGTTAGGGCTTAATTTGAAACTTTAAATAATAAGGATTTCTATGAAACGAGCAGTTGCTTTTGGCATGATTTGGCTGTTTTGCTCATCGGCCTTTGCCATAGCCCCCGTAGTGCTTTCCGGACCTACGCCTGCTATTTCATCTCTTTACACTGTCAATACTTCAAATATAGTGATTTATAAAGTTACTAATAATGTACCCAAAAGTTTTCCTTTGTCTGTCAGTGGTATTTCCAACAGTATCCAACGTACTACCGTGGCTGGTGATTGTGGTAATACATTGCCTGCAGGACCATCGACTTGTAATATTGGACTAAACATCAATCCTTCGGTTGGACAAATTGGTTCTACCATTAACCAGACTTTGCAAATCGATTATAAAGGAAGAACACCATTAACGAGTTCTATTTCTTTCTCTGTATCAGGAATTTATGCCTATGTAACACCTGATCTCTTTTCTGAGGCAATCGATCAATTTTTATTAGATAGCCAAGGGTTTCTTTCGTCCTCGTTTACCCAAGCGACTACGACCACACCGCCTCAAAGTTTTGGACAAATGACTTTTGCCACAGTGAATGGTGTCCAATATCCTTATATTCTTGATTCTCTTGGCGCTGTCTATTGGTGTAGTATTCACGCGGATGGTTCTTTTTATAACTGCGCGTCAACGTCTTCAACACCTGGGCTAGGAAGTTGGTCACCACGAGGTATTAGTTTTGCGACATTTGATAACCAATATGCGTATGTAGTTGATGCAAATAATGGAAACGTTTTTCAATTTTTTCTCGATTCTGCAGGTAATTTTTCGCAATATATTCTGTACGGTAGTTTAGGTGTTAGCGCACCAAACAATATAGCTTTTGCGACTGATGCGAACGGGAATCAACAATCATATATTGCAGATGCTAGTGGAAGTGAATTTCTGTGCCAGATGCAAAGTAATGGGACTTTTTTGTCTACGTGTTCTCCTACACCCTCATCAGGCGCTCCCTCGTCTTGGGTGCCTTTCTCGACCGCTTTTAACACCGTGAACGGGACTCAGTATGCCTATGTTGCTGATAATGGAGCCAGTGTTGGGACGGGTAATATTTATAGATGTACTCTTAATGCAGATGGAACTTTTCAAAATTCAAGTTGTATAACGACACCTACAAGTGGTGCTCCTCTTTGGAATCCTTATTACATTGCTATTAAAACTGTAAATGCAAAAACATATGCTTATGTCGTTGATCAAATTGCTTTTAATCCAGGGAATATTTATAGATGCCTTATAGACCAAACCGGCTTATTAACAGATTGCGAATTAACACCAATAAATCCGCCAACAAATTGGCAGCCTACTGGAATTGCATTTAGATAGAGAAAATTCGTTACTTAATTTACGGGATGTTAATTCATGCTAAATACGGAAGTTTCCAATAGAAAAACGATAGTCTTTGCTTTACTTATTTTTTCTCTCCTTCTAAAAACCAACTCGGCATTTGCTCAATCAGGTAATTGGGTGGTTGGGTTGAGTGGTGGCGATACTTTTCCAAGAATGCAAAAATCAAATACGACTGTGCCAAATGGTTCTGGTGTTACGCCGCCTTATAATCTGGATACCTATACAGTTGATAATCCATCGACTACGGCAACGGCAGGTGTTTTTGGTGGTTATCAGTGGCAAGGGCTAAAATCATTTCTGCCATATAGCAGTGTGCTTTTGCGGTATGAACATCAGTTTAATTCCACAATAACAGGAAAAGTTCAAGAATTCGGATTACCGCTTTTCACGAATTATAATTATTCCATGAAATTGCAATCGGATGTTGTTAATGTTGTTGGAAAACTTGATTTTACGCCCTATAAATCGTTTCTTCCTTATGTTTCTGTAGGCCTAGGTATTGCTTTTAATCGAGTGAGTAATTATAACGAAGATGCTATTCCGCCAGTTTCGCCTGCACGTGTCAGTCCAAATTATAATTCCAAAACCAATGTTAATTTTGCGTATTCTTTGGGTGCCGGTATTGATTATATTTATTCAAAAAAATTATGGCTGACCTTGGGTTATCAATTTGCCGATTTAGGTAAAGTGAATTCAGGTCCTGGAATGCAAACCTGGTCGAATACACGGCTCAGTTTTGGTGCGCAGAGAGATCACACGATATTAGGCAGCATAACGTATCAATTATAAACCATATCAATTAATAGGAATGACTGTGAAAATAAAAAATTATTTTCTTTCTGTTTTATTGTTAATGTTAACGAATACAGGTGCGTTTGCAGCTCAAAACCTGATTGGCTGGACATTAGACGGTGAATTGCCCGCGGTATCGCAAAGCGGTAATTCTTATAGACTGACTTATACGCTTAATAATAATCATCCCAAAGCTTCCATTCCGATAACGACAGTAGTGACCCCACGGGGAAATGATTTTTCTGTTGTTGATAGTTGTAATGGTGCGACGCTAGCGCCAGCTGGTCAGGACAATAATACTTGTACCATCTTAATTTCCTATTCACCATCTAGTGTTGAGGCGTCATCGATTAAAGTCGAATTTGATTATGGTAATACTAAGGTTGTGTTACCGCTGCAATCAACGAGTGTAGGATTTGGTAGTGCCCAGCCTGGGCGTTTAATTGGTTATATGCCTGGTTATCTTGCGCCATCTACCGCGCAAGCTTTATTTACGGCGGGTTATACGCATATTATTGTGGCATTCGGTGTGTTTAGCACGAATAATCCGGGTAAAATTACATCGGCGTTCGGTACAGTAACACCGGCTTTAATTCAGCAAATGAAGAAGTTAGGTATTAAAGTGTTGTTGTCTTTGGGTGGGGCTTCTAGCAATATTCCCAATACGACAGTTAATTTTCATACAGCATTAGCAGCGGCATCAACTCCGGCCGCGTTTCAAGCGGCATTTATTGCTTCGCTTGAAAGTTTAATGACACAGTATGGTTTTGATGGCTTTGATTTTGATATTGAGTTTGGCTTGAGTCCGGCGGGTGGTGGCACAATCACTAATCCGGGTGGTGATATTGCTGTCTTGGCTGCTATCATTAATCAAATGCATACGTTGCATCCTACTGTATTGCTTACGCTTGCACCGCAAACAGTGAATATTTCTGCTAATTCAGCATTTTCTGGAACGTTTGCGAATTATTCATCGTTGGTAATGCAAACAGCTAGCGCTTTGTCATGGGTGGGAATCCAGATTTATAATTCTGGTACGGTGTATGGTATTGATGGGAATGTTTATAATCCTAGCCTGCCAACTAATCCGGATGCTTCTGTTGCTTTAGCGACAGATTTATTAGCGAGTTGGCCTCAAGGGGCGCCGTTGTTTTTCTTGCCCTATGTTTCGTCTTTGAATCCTTCGCAAGTCGTGATTGGGTATCTTGCGCCTAATAAAGCGGGGCAAGTTGATGGTAATCCGCCGGTGATTCCTGTAGCGACGATTAAGCGCGCGGTGCAATGTTTGAGGACGGGTGTGGCGGGTGCAAATAGTTGTAATAGTTATGTGCCTCCAAGCGTTTATGCTGGCATTGGTGGGGTGTTTGGGTGGCAGACGAATAATGATCAGAATAACAATTTTGCGTTTGCTAAGAGTTTGCAGAATTGCGTGTTAAAAAATAATTGTTCTTAGGTCGTGTTCTTATGGGCTCATAGTATGGCCATTGCTTACCTTGGGTTCGCGATGGCCAATTCATTGGTAGTATTTATAAAAATCGGATGCGACCATCGGTCAGCTTAGATCATTGCCAATACCGCAAAATAGTTTTGATGTTTGGTTTTGCTCAACTCATCCTTAACGTATTGAGAAACTGCTGGATCATTCGGTGGATCGATATCATCGAGATGAGACAGGCCTGTAACATATGCCGCAAATTCGGGTTCTCGGGATTTAAAGAAGGTGCTGACCAAACTTTTATTACGATTTTTTTGTATCGCTTTATAGGTTTTCATTTCAGCGTCTGTGCTTGTGAATAAGCTACTGTACATTTTATTTTTGAAAATATTTTTATAAGAAATGCCCTGATCTCTTAAATCTAAAAATAATTTATATGTTCTGATTCTTGCTCTCACCATTCTCATTTCATTTGACATTTTTTCTTCAATTGCTTTTTCTTCTTGATGCAATTTATGCAATTGTTGGATTAAGAAAATATCCATATCATCACTTGAAGGCTTATCTATTTTGAGTATTTTTCGGATGTTTTCGACAATTTTTGGATACCACTCTTGACCGGCCATAGACAAATGCTCGATTTTTTCTTTCTCAACTAGATTGTCCCAACCAACACATCGTCGCCCGGGTTTCGCATTGATACTTTTTTTCTGGCAATCGACTTCTACACCACTTTCAGCACTTTCAACGTAAACAGTGTGCGCTTTGATATCTTTGGTTAATATATCTAGACAATGATTTGTAATAGCTCGATCACTATGAAATTCACCCAAAAACCATTTTGATGTCTGTGTGGTTGCTTGGCCTTGTATTAACTTAAAATGAGGATGACATGGCTGATAAGGTTCAGGGATATTTCCACAAATAAAGTCTGCCTCGCCACTTTTGAGCGCTTTACATGTGGACTGAGATGCAGTCATTTCAGGACCGAACAATAGATAACCTAATGTGGTCAATGTGAAATATCTTGCGAACCTGTTCATTCTAAACATATTTTTCACTCTAGATTTTAAGGATTTTGTCCATTATAGTGGACAAATGTTAATAAAACCTTAAATGAAAACGGGGGGTCACATCTCTTATATTATGCATTTACTCGTCTGTACTACTAGAACTGAATTCTTCTAATGTTTTTGAAACAATTATATTGAACTTATCGGGCGTTAATACCTGATTGGTATCTTCGCTGGCGCGTCTATTTTTTAAAGCATTTTGATACGCATTCTGACCGATTAATGTATATAAATGATTAAGTTTGGCAATTGAATAACTTGAATATAGATTGTTAGGGGTTGGCATTTTTGGTTTTAATCGGGGTGGTGTATGTTGTTCATAGGAATAGGCTATTTCAATTAATATCGATTCATTAAATTGTTTTGCGACGAGTTCAATACCCATTGGCATTTGCGTTGCATTGTTATAACCAATGTTCATTGCAATAGAAGGCAAGCCTGCATTGGATGAAACAGATCCTTGAAAGGTATTGATATAATTCATGTCGTACGTGGCTACACCTAACTGACTGATTGGGATGATTAGTGCATCGAGATGATTGTCCATCATGACTTTTTCTACGTATTGTTTGTTTTGTTGGAATGTCTGTAACACTATTTTATATTTTTTGCTGGATTTTTTAGGGGTGGATTCTATGAATTTTATGCAATCAGCTTGTGTGCCGAAAGTTGTCGTGCGGTTTGATTCGCATATATCATGGAAACTTTTTCTAGTCGCAGGATAAGATGCTAGATAAGCATTGACGTCATCAATCATACCAACCATATTGTTTTTGCGGTCATTATTGAATTTCGGTAATCGAATATCATCTACAATGGTTGCGCCTAATTCATGCATCTTATCTAAGGATTTTTGTAGGGCTTCTCGGGTGTCTTTAGGCATTTTTTTAAAAGGATCGAAATTGCCAACGAGACGCATAATACCTATTCGTTTTCCCTGCAATCCATTTTTATTTAGAAAAGCAGTATAGGTTTTTACGCGCGGGACAGATTGCGTCTTTGAATCGTTAGGATCTGATACTGCTATAACATCTAAAAGTATAGCCATGTCTTTAACAGAGCGTGTCATAGGCCCAGCGGTACCGTCTAAATTTCCCATGGGAAAGAGTCCTTGCTGACTAATTAAGCCCGTACTGGGTCTCAAACCAAATATTCCGTTAAAAGCCGCTGGGATACGCACAGAACCGCTATTGTCGGTGCCAATGCCTACTAATCCAAAGTTAGCACTGATGCCAGCCCCTGTGCCTGCGCTTGAGCCGCCGGGATTTTGTGTGGTGTCATAAGCATTTCCTACTCGACCGTTGCGACTACTGATGCCTACTGCACCCCATGCAAATTCATCCATGGCTGTATGCGCTAGAATGATGGCGCCAGCTTTTCGTAAAGCGGAAACTAGAAATGCATCGTGGATTGGTTGGGTACCTAATAGCGCAAATGATCCTGAGGTCATGCTGCTATCGTTTGCGCCAATATTATCTTTTATTAATACGGGGACACAGTGTAAGGGGCCACGGAATTGGTTGGTCTTTGTAAAACTTTCATCTAGCGATTGTGCTTCATCTAATACCGATGGATTGATTTCGGTGATGGCGTTGATGGGTGGCTTTGGGTTGATGCTTAGATTGTATTTTTCTATTCTTGCGATATAGGCTTTGACTAATTGTTTGCAGGTAAGGCTGTGAGTTTTCAGTGCTGTATGAACTGAATCGATGTCGGCATCCTCTAGCTCGAAAGGCTGATCTGGTGTTGCTGCTATTGTTATAGTAATAAATAAAATTTGCAGGAACAAACAGGTGGTCAGCATTTTTAATCGCATGACAAATCCTTTTTTAAAATATTGCTTTTGTGGAAAATTCCGTAGCAAATATTGTAATGGGTTTTGGGGGGATTTTAATAGTCTTACTATACAGAGTTATGTTCGTCTATATAGCTATATTGCTATTAGGTTAAAAATTGGCGGGCGGGGGAGATGCGACCCCGGCCATTTATAGATACCCCCAGTCTTGGGTGCCTTATCGAGGGTGCTTACCCCTCAAAGGCGATACCCCCATGCCATTAAAAAACGTGACGATTAAGAATACCAAGCTTCGTGACAAGACTCACAAGCTTGTGAAGAATACTTTCTCTCTAGCTCAGCCTGGCTCATAGACAATTTTAAAAGGCATCCATCTACTCACCCTCCCCAGGATCCTTTCCTCTGGAGTTTGGTCTGATACATTAATTTCTGTTGGGGCACTGAGTTCAATATCAGAATCTAGCGTATTAGCATTTAAAACACAGACCGACTTACCCTCATGGGTCATCAACCCGCCTATGTATACCCCACAAATACCGCAAAAAAGGCGATCGCTAGTTTTGTGGCCCATTTGATAAAAGAAAGTATTCTCTCTATTTTCTATTTTGATTATTAGTAACCCGTCTGGATCCGCCACATTGACATTGCCCTGTTTATGGCAAAATGAACATGGGCATTTCCGAAGCCAAAGCGATAGTGGTGAATTAGGCGTGTTGAGTTCTAGCTTAATATTCCCACAGTGACAAGCACCCTTTAAGTTATACATTACTACCCCTTTTTTTTACTTCGAAAAAATCATTCATACATTCATAGCTTCGTTTTATGTTTATTTATTGGTCCCGCGCCTTCGCTTAAAATATACAAATATTTTTGATAAACGTAAACTTTATTGCAAGCTTTACCCGTAATCTCTTTGACAATACCGAGATCTGCTATAAGAAAAAAGCGACTCATGAAACACTCGAGCAGGAAGTGGAAGAGATGTGGCAAAGTTATGTTCGTCTATGTAGCTATACTTCTGTTAGGTTAAAAATTGGCGGGAGGAAGAGATGCAACCCCGGTTTTCGAATGGCCTGGGGAGGCGATGGAAGGGATGTGATGTGGTTTTGTTAGGTTTTAGGTATACTGCTGTTAGATTAATAATTGGGGGCGGAAGAGATGCGACCCCGCCTACTCCGGCTACTTAGATCTTATAAAGACAGCGGGTTCAAATCATTTTCATGAATCGCAGCAGAGGTTTCTAATTTGAATGCTCTTATTAAACATCGCTTCTTAGTATTAACTCAGGTTATCGTATTTTATTTTTTGGCGATACATATAGGGAAGCAAGCATTCCAGGATCACTTGGTCTGGCCATTAATTAATTGGCTGTCAGACACATTCCCAACAATAAAAACATTTACCCAGCTTGATTATGGTAGATTAGTAGGCAGAGTTTCTGGATTCATTGGCGTTTTAGTAATTTATTTTATTTACATAAAAGTTGTAAATAAACTATCTATAACAAATTCTGTGTTTTTTCCAAAATCGAGCAAATCAAAATTCTTTTTCTATGGTGTAGCACTAGGCGCTTTAATGGTTACCATCACTATCATGATAACGCTTTTATCCAAAGCTATTATTATGCACCCTGCTTCAAACTGGATAATACACTTAGTACCAACTATTATCCTTTATCTTTTTGCTATGCTTCTAACAGCTACTACAGAAGAATTAATACTACGAGGATATATATTAAAAAATCTAGCTGAAATAATTAACCCACATATAGCTGTGATTGCTACATCTCTGGTATTTGGTTATATGCATTTTCAAGTTTCCTTTATTTATGCAAGTTTAGCGTTTGTATTTGGGTTAGTTGTTGGCTATGGGTTCCTATGGACTAGAAATATTTATTTTTGTATAGGCGTGCATTTTACATGGAACTTCATTGAATCTATCGTTTATTCACAATCATTATTTCATATTACTGTCTTAAATCCTTTTTTGAGTGGCGCCAAAAATATTACGCCAGATCGAGAAGGATTGTTAGCTTTGCCAGCAGTGATAATTGGATTGTTTGTGATATTTTACATAGGCAAGCTGTGGAATTTAGGTAATTTGTCGCATAAATAGGGGTAGGTTTAATGCGACCCCAGCTACTACCAGCTACTAACATTTTAATATAGTGCATCGCAACCATATCTAATTGATTTTTCTATGATAATACTGATAAGCGCCACATATCTTCTAGCAACTAGCTATAATATAACCATTAGATAGCATAGAGGCAGCCTCTTTTACTATTCTGCACAATGATAAAACAAAGCACTTTAGTGCAAAATTTGACAATAATATGGGAATCTATATAATACAGATCGTTTATAAATTATGTAATTGGTGCTGAAATGATAAATAAGCTTCCTACCTTAACTGCTGTATTACTTTTATGTTCTTCATTAAATTCTTTTGCCTCCCATTCTGTTAGTGGTTACTACCGCAATAACGGGACCTTCGTGGCGCCTCATATGAGCATGGACCCAGGCGAAGCAAAAAGCTCAGGTTACTCCTATCATAACAATGAAATTGTACCAAACGGTTATTCCTATTAAAACGATATAAGTTGGTCCCATTGCCTCGTGTAGCTTTGCTTACAGGGTTAGAGCTATACGAAAGTAATGCAACCCCAAAAGTTATTTAAAATCTACTTACAAAACACTGAGGTGCGCTGTGCATTATAGATTAATATCATGTTTCATATTTATTCTCCTGCTATTTAATATGAATGCTTATGCGGGGGACTATATGGACGATGATTTTCAGACTGCAAACAAATTAGCATCAATTTGTAACAATCATTACCAAGAAAAAATTTGTGGAGCATATATCGTTGGTTATCTAGATGCACTTCGCTTAGCTAGTAAATCGTCTCATATTACAGTGAACGATCAGAGGTCGTCTTCTATATCTGGATTAACAATTGTACGAGAAATTAATAACGCAATTACAAGAGAAGCTGAAGTTGGTGACTATTCCGCAAGTATAGTAATAGCGGCGATTTTTAAAAAGCTGGGCGTAATTGATATCAAATTTTAATGATGGCAAATTTCATCATTGGACTGCTAATAGAAACAATTCTTAACTGTAAAACGCAATCAATGCCAAAAAATTATTTAGATTCCCCACATGAGATATGATAATGAATGAAATTAACGAACACAACAAGAGAGAATCTGAAAATCAACATGACATGACACCTATGCTTGTGGCAATAATCATAGCGATGATACAATTATTTCTATGCTTTAAACAATTTTTGCTTAGTCGTACTCTTAAGCAGAAAAAAGCACTTTCGCTCACAGTTATATTTTTTTTACTATTTTTATTTTTAGGAAATTTGAATATATTATTTATTGGAAGAATTAGTGAAAATTCGTGGAACCTAGTTGAAGATTATCTGTTGTTTTTTTTGATGTCATTACCTGCTATATATTGCTTATTTCTAAATCTAAATTTTCATAAAAATAATTCAAAATTCCGAGCTAGCGTAGCCTGGATTGTAGGAATGCTTGTATTTCGAGCAAACAACCACAGATCTTGGAGCCTATCAGACGATAAAAATTTCATCTCTTGCCTCATGATATCGACACTATTCTCTATTATTATTTTAGGCTTAAGTTATTACACTAGAGATAATTATGATTCAAACAACTCATAAACAATAAGATTAAATCACAGATCTTAAGCCATCATTAGCACTTAGGTTGAAATGGAATTATTAATCGACTAATGCAGACTATTAATAGAGACTGCCCTACTGAAAAAAGGCCGATACGAACTCGATTTTTTTATCAGCATATATTATATATTCTGAAAATTTCTTGCTTAAAATCAGGGGTCGCATCTCTTATGCCCCAAGCTTCCCTCTTAGCTAACGAGATAAAGCTCGTTTGTTTTTTATTCTTTCCTAAGGAAAAGGCGGCCCATGAAGCACTTGAGCAGGAAGTGGAATAGATGTTACAAAGTTATGTTCTTCTAAGTAGCTATACTTCTGTTAGGTTAAAAATTGGCGGGAGGAAGAGATGCAACCCCGGTTTTCCCAAAATAATCCCTGCTAAATAATGCAAAAAATATTAGAAACCATTGGTAGGTCTAGATTTAAACAATCGAGAATTTCCTTTTACAGAATTAAGAATAACCGCGTCGCACCTCTCCTACCTCCGGGTGAAACAAAACTAAAGTGTAGAAGTGGTGCGACCCAACTTTGCCCAAAGAATTATCACATTGCAATGCGCAGAAATTGGTCATTATATCGTTTTGTTTGAATTATAGAGTATAATAATTATCAGCTCTTCAAACTTTCGAGGCGATACAATGAGTAGGCTTAATGAATCTGAATGGATAGCAAGCCCATCACTACCAACAGATAACGACATCTATCTAGTGCAAACAAAATATAATCAACTCTTTATCGCCAGATTCAATATTGAAGACAATGAATGGAGCTCTCAAGATTTAGCATTCTCTCCCACGACTGTTAAATTTTGGCATAAACTTCCGGAAAATCCTGAATAATTCAGAAGTTTTTATATAACTTCATTAATTATGAATCTAAAATTAATATAAAAAATGGGGTCGCATCATTTCTTTCCTGCTACTGAAAAGAGATGCGACCCCAATTTTTTCAATTTTTTCATTTTATTAATAACAACAATTTTTATTAAAACGCGGAGATCAGATGTTTAAGTATAATATACATGATCCATTGATACTCGAAGAAGTCCAGTATCTTGTTGACAATAAGAAGCCTGAAGTCAGAACTGTAGAATACAAAAGTCAACTACCTGACGGTAGCGCACAGGGTGATAATAACTGCTTACTAAAGCCAGCTTGCTCATTTGCAAATTCAAATGACGGCTATATTATTTATGGCATATCTGAGATTGATAATCTTCCTGATGAGATGACTGGCGTGGAATTATCGGACATAGATAAAACTAAACAGCGCCTGGAAAACTTGCTTAGAAATAATATTGAAGATCAGTTAAATGGTATAGACATGGCTGTGCACCCAATTAAAGGTAAATCTACCTATCTACTTATCATGAGTGTTAAGAAAAGCTGGTATGGTCCTCATAGAGTAACAAAAAATAACACATTTTATGGTAGAAATTCTGCAGGGTCATATCCTATGGATATGGCTGAAATTTGAAGTGCAGTGTCAATGTCTGCCGGCTTACTCCAAAATATCGACAAATTTATCGTAAAACGTATGATTGACATTCAGAGTGGTAAATCAATCGTTCCATTACAAAGTGGCGCTACTGTTATATTTCATATATTACCGATCTCAGCATTCACCTTGAACTTTCAGCACAACATGAGCGAGCTGGCAAAGTTAGATCAGATTTTTTTACCAAAAAAATATCGATTTACTTCGTGGCAAAGAAAAATAGTGTTAGAGGGATTTCTTGGCAGCGATGATAGTAGAAATCATACTGGAAGATACGATCTTATATTTCGAAATGGGATATTCGAGTCAGTTACAGTATTTCCTCCAAAGGAATTTGTTGGAACGGAATTTCAATGTGTAATTGGTTCTCAATATTTAGAAGATTTTTTAATAGATGATACAAATAGGTTTTTTGAAATTTTAAAAACACTGGGATTCACTCCTCCATTTGTGTTGTCACTCACAATAATAGGATTATCAGGTTATTACTTCGGTGCTAGCAGGCAAAAAATATATCCGTTTGATCGTGATCACATCCAGCTGAAATCTGGACTTATAGAATCATTTGATGCGAAAGTAGAAAGTGTGCTTAAAGATTTATTTGATCCACTTTGGCATTCATGTGGGTTACAGGGGTCCGAAAATTTTAACGAAGCCGGTGAGCGGCGTCTTGCTCTTCCATTCTAAGTTCTAATCGAAAAGTGGTTGCCTCTTTATAAGGCGCCACTTTACGCTTAGAAAAATAAATTTGGAAATTAATTAACACCACAGAATATAACATCGATGACATTGCTTGAAATTGATAAAATTAATTCAGTAGGACACCCGGGTCGCATCTCTTCTATCCTCAAGTGTAATAAAAACTGGAGGATAAAAGAGATGCGACCCCGGTTTTTCAAACCAATATAATCTTCTGAACCTCAGGTCGACAATATTCAGCCTTACCTACTTCAATGGCTAAATTACCGTAGCAAACATTTGCTGCGCTATGCGTATGACCACATAACACTAAAAAATCAATTTGTGGATTTTGTTGAGCGACAGTTGCTAATAAATCCCCAATGACTTTTGAACTAAAATAAGGTAGCCAATCATCACCACTTATTTTACCCTCATGCAAGCAAGCTTCTTTAAAAGGTGGGACATGAGTCAACACAATTATTTTCTTGGGATTTTGACTAACAGCCTGCTTTAAATCATTTTGTAATTTTATCGCATCTGCATCAGCTAATTGCTGCATCTTTTCTAGTAACTGATATTTTCCAAGAATTTTTTCTTGAAATAAATCAGCAATCATTCGGCTGTCATTAAGCACAACTCGACTATTTTGATAATCACCCAAGCGTCCATCAGCCCATCCGTCTTGACCAATTAAAAATGTATTGTTATCTAATTTTTGCTTTCCTGATGCTGGCAGCCAAAATAACCTATCATTGTTTTTGGTTAATCCCGTCATTGCATCATGCACTTCTTGAATTTGACCTCTGTAATAGTCATGGTTACCTAATACGAAGTAAATTGGCTTATCGATGCATCCAGCCATCTCATTTAGGATATCTATCAAGCATGGAGTTTCTGCAATATCACCACTAATTAATACGCCATCACATCCTGTGTAAACAATTTCTTGATAAAATTTCTGACGCGCAACATCATCAATAAAATTAAGATGTATGTCTGTTAGCCAAGCATATCGCATAAATTACCCGTTTATTATGTCTCTAATCTTTTGTTCTACTATGCTGATACGGCCATCAGCATAACTACCATACTGTACAAAATGTCCAGGGATTGCACCTTTAAAAGCTGGGCTATTATTAATTTCTCTAAACGAATTAATTAAATGGTCTCGCAGTTCGCTATCTGCTTTATGAATCTCTTCAATTATCTCAACTCTACCATCCAAAATCGATACAATATCCTCAAAGTCATGACTGGCGTAATAATCCGATTTGCCGCGAGTCTTGAAAGCTTCTAGTTTCGTTGCAAGAAAATAGGGAGCGGTAACTATTTTTATATCTATTTTATCCGTTACAGGATGAAGTATTGATGCAGCAATAGCTTTTTTATACCAACGATTTCCAAATCCTAAAATACTCTCATCTGCAGGCATGACATCTAAGATCACATCATCGTAAAACCAACGACAAATCACATCTTCAGTCAGCGATTTTTTA
>Ga0207044_1088_pt1 | contig 14402 bp, 10 predicted proteins | sample Alteio_BWMinCont_68_FD_153300 | JGI IMG/M metagenome (GOLD analysis project Ga0207044, IMG submission 153300) | Enriched cells from forest soil in Barre Woods Harvard Forest LTER site, Petersham, Massachusetts, United States -... | ecosystem: Environmental > Terrestrial > Soil > Temperate forest >... | reverse complement strand
TTAAAACTCTATTTGCAGCACTTCAAACATGATCAATCACGATATATTCCACATAATCAAAGACCCCGTACACGGGACCATGCAATTTACTACCGCCGAAGATAACTGGATCAAACCCTTTATCGACAGCCCCCATTTCCAACGTTTGCGTCATATCAAACAACTAGGCATGGGCGATTTTATTTTCCCGGGTGCTGTGCATACGCGTTTTAATCATTGTATTGGCTGCAGCTACGTCGCCAGCCAAATCGCGCAAAAAATTGGGTTGGCGGAAGAAGAAAAGCAATTAGTGATTATTGCCTGCTTACTGCATGACATAGGCCACGGGCCTTTCTCTCATGCTTTCGAAGATATCTTTCATCAAAAAATGATTCGTCATGAAGCCTGGACACCCTTCTTTCTTGCTGATTATCGCAAACCTGAATTTTTTTCCGCGTATAACAAACGCAACCCACGCCATCATTTAACCGAAGAAAAATTCTTGTTAATTGAAGAAATGATCATGCACAAGTCGCCCACAAAAAATTTGCTGGCTGACATTGTGTCTTCGCAATTAGATGCGGATCGCTTAGATTATTTATTACGTGATAGCCATTTTTGCGGCGTGACTTACGGCGAATTTGATTTTCGCTGGATGTTAAATTGCATGACTATTGTCGATTCTAAAAAAGGCGAGCGTTTAGGTATTACGCACAAAGGCGTTGGTGTAGTTGAGCATTACTTAATGGCTCGACGTTTGATGACGCGTAACATTTATCATTATCAAAAGAAATTAGCTTTAGAATTCTTTTTAGTAAAACTCTTGGTACATTTAGCTGACAGTCTCGAAGATTACGCTCCTTTTGCAGAAATTAAATCGACGCGCTTGGGTATATTCCTCATGAATGCCAACCTATTTAATCAAAAAGTCAAAACAGCTAAAAATACAGAAAAGCATAAACAAGAATTCCTTATGCAGAATTATGCAAATTATAAAGAACTGAGCGATTACGATATTTTTTCTGTAGTAAAACAATTATCCGCGTTGAACAACCAGCATCCGGCTTCGCAATTAGCCCAACGCATTCAAAACCGTCATTTGGCGAAGAATATTCGTTTAGATCAAATTGATTTGAATGAAGCGGAACAAATTTTGGCGGAATTTAAGCGGACTAATCAGGCGGATATACAAGATTGGCAGGTAAACATTATTAAAAGCCCGCACCAATCCTATTCCGGCGAAGAAGATCCAATTTTGGTTTTATCCGAGCATAAAACTGTTCGCCCTATCAATGAAATGTCATTGATGATTAACGCGATTTCGGATAAATCGGAAAACACCGCATTTCTATGTATCGATGCAGCCATTTTAGATGACGCTCGAATCGAGCACCTCATCAAAAAATTCGTACCCAGCCTGGTCACTGCGTAGGTTGGGCACACGTGCCCAACAAAAAATTATCTCGTGGGACATATATACCCAACCCACAACCGCATAGAGAAAAAATAGAAATAGTGTATAATTTAACACTTCAAGCAAGATAAAAAGGTCATGATATGAACCTCAGCACAGTCATTCTCGCTGCCGGCAAAGGCAAGCGAATGTATTCAGAAACACCGAAAGTACTACATCCTTTAGCTGGTAAAACTCTGTTAGAACATGTAGTTAACTCTTCATACGCCGTAAACCCCCACCATCAACCGATCGTGGTTTATGGTCATGAAGGCGAAAAAGTCAAAAAAACACTCGCGCATTTAAATGTGGCGTGGGTAGAACAATCCCAACAACTGGGAACAGGTCATGCCTTATTACAAGCGCTTACTCATATTCCAGACGACCATAATGTCTTAGTACTTTATGGCGATGTCCCTTTGATTTCCGCCGAAACCTTAAAGAGCTTTATCGATACTACGCCTAAAAACAGCATCGGTATTCTGACAGCGACGTTTCCTGACCCCTCTGGCTTGGGACGCATTATCCGTAATAAAGAAGGTCAAATAACCCAAATTATTGAAGACAAAGATTCAACTGACGCGCAACGCCGCATCCAAGAAATTAATTCGGGTATTTATATTCTGCCCGCAAACCTTTTAAAAAAATGGTTACCACAACTGCAAAATCAAAATGCACAAAAAGAATATTACCTCACAGATATTATTGCGATGGCTGTATCTGAGAATATCGCCATCCATAGCAGCCAACCTGGCGCTTATGAAGAAGTACTCGGCATTAATGATCGCGTACAATTAGCAAAATTAGAAAGACAATACCAATTACGCCAAGCCGAAAAATTATTACGTCAAGGTGTTACCCTGCATGATCCAGCGCGATTTGATTTACGCGGAGAACTTTCCGTTGGTTCTGATGTCATTATTGATATTAACGTCATAATCGAAGGTAAAGTTCAAATTGGCAACCATTGCCTAATTGGCCCAAATTGCGTATTGCGCAACGTTATTATTGGCGACCATGTTGAAATTAAAGCAAACAGCGTTATCGATGGCGCCGAAATTGCCGAAGGCTGTAGTGTAGGTCCTTTTGCTCGCCTACGTCCTGGCACTGTATTATCACCGCGATCACACATTGGAAATTTTGTTGAAATTAAAAATAGTGAAATCGGCACTGGCACGAAAGTAAATCATTTAACCTACCTAGGTGATAGCGATGTCGGTAAAAACGTCAATGTTGGCGCAGGCACCATTACCTGCAACTACGATGGCATTAACAAACATCGCACTACCATTGGTGATGATGCGTTTATTGGCTCAAATTCACAATTAGTTGCACCGGTTACCATTGGCGCAGGCGCGACGATTGGCGCTGGCTCCACTATCACTCGCGATGCACCCGCGCATCAATTAACGCTATCGCGCGGACAACAACGCAGTATCGAAAACTGGCAAAGGCCTAAAAAGAAGGAATCTTAACATGTGTGGAATCGTAGGCGCAGTCGCAGATAGAAACATTGAAAAAATGTTAATTGATGGCTTAAAACGTTTAGAATACCGCGGCTATGATTCAGCCGGGATTGCTGTCGTAAACGTTGAAAAAGAACTACAGCGGGTTCGCGCACAAGGCAAAGTAAAAGAATTAGAACTAGCACTCAAACAATCTTTATTAAAAGGCAATATCGGGATTGCGCATACACGCTGGGCAACCCACGGCGCGCCATCTGAACATAACGCTCATCCTTTAACGTCGGCAAATGAAATTGCCGTGGTTCACAATGGTATTATCGAGAATCATGATAATTTACGCAAAAAACTGACTAAAGATGGTTATCAATTTTCCTCAGAAACAGATACGGAAACTGTAGTTCACTTACTGCATTTTCATTACACCAAATTGGGTGACTTGTTAGCGGCGACCAGAGCCACCATGGCTGAATTAGAAGGTGCGTTTGCTTTAGGTATTATTTCTTCCCGCTATCCTGATCGTTTAATTGCAGTACGTCATGGCAGTCCTTTGGTGATTGGAACCAATGTTGGTGAAAATTATATTGCATCCGATCCATTAGCTTTATTGTCACTTACACAAGATTTTATCTATCTCGAAGACAATGACATTGCGGATATTACCCGCGATCAAATTGATATCTATGCAAATAACAAAGATAAAATAGTTCAACGTAAAATACATAAATTAGACATTAGAAATGACACTGCAGAAAGAGGCGAACATCGTCATTTTATGAGTAAAGAAATTGCTGAACAACCCCAAGCTATCGCTGCTAGCTTGGAAGGCAGAATAGGCAAGCATGAAGTACTGGAAAGTGCTTTTGGATTAAGCGCTAAGCCTATTTTTGCACAAGTAAAACAAATCCAATTAATTGCTTGTGGCACGAGTTATCACGCCGCTCAAGTCGCGCGTTACTGGTTAGAAAGCATTGCCGGCATTCCTTGCGCTGTCGAAGTAGCAAGCGAATTTCGCTATCGCAAAATGGTAGTCCAACCGAATACACTCTTTGTTTGCTTATCTCAGTCGGGTGAAACAGCAGATACACTTGCCGCACTACGTTTAGCGAAAAAAATGGGTTACTTAAGCACTTTAGCTATTTGTAATGTACCTGAAAGTTCGTTAGTTCGAGAAGCGGATTTTCATTTCATGACTCGCGCCGGAATTGAAATTGGTGTTGCCTCAACGAAAGCGTTTACAACGCAATTGACTGCTTTATTGTTATTAACTTTAACCCTAGGCCGTCATCATCAACTTGCACCAGCGGTGGAAAAGCAAATTGTGACTCAGTTGCATGCGTTACCCGATGCAATTGAAAAGGTTTTAGCGCTAAACCCGCTAATTGAAAAATTAGCGATGAAATTTGCCGACAAAGAACACGCCTTATTCCTAGGCCGCGGCGCGATGTATCCAGTTGCTTTGGAAGGCGCATTGAAGCTAAAAGAAATTTCTTATATTCACGCTGAAGGTTACCCTGCTGGTGAATTGAAGCATGGGCCATTAGCTTTAGTCGATAAAAACATGCCGGTTATTGCGATTGCACCGCATGATGATTTATTGGAAAAATTGAAATCTAACCTGCATGAAGTGCGGGCAAGAGGCGGAGAATTATTTGTATTTACAGACACACCCGTAGACGTTGGTGAAAACTCCCCCGTGAACCATGTAATTGAAATGCCGAAGATTGATCCGATCTTGGCACCGATTATTTATACGATTCCGTTGCAGTTGTTGGCGTATCATGTGGCGGTATTGAAAGGTACTGATGTGGATCAGCCTAGGAACTTGGCGAAGTCGGTTACGGTCGAGTAAGTACTACCAAGTACCACCTCTCCCCTTGTGGGAGAGGTCGACGCGAAGCGGCGGGTGAGGGGTGCTTTTAGCTGACTGTTAGTCGTAATCAACGCTAAAAGCACCCCTCACCCGTCGTGCTTCGCACGCCGACCTCTCCCACAAGGGGAGAGGTGGTACTACTAAAGTTGCGTTAGAATTTCGTTTAGTAGAGCTGGGCCTTCATAGATTAATCCGGTATATAGCTGCACCAACGCCGCCCCCGACTGAAATCGTTCTTTCGCATCCGCCGCCGTCATAATCCCACCAACACTAATAATCGGGATATTACTCCCCAAAATCTGATACAACTTCTTCGTCATCGTCGCCGATGTTTGCGTCAATGGTTTTCCACTTAACCCACCAACCTCATTCGCAAACGGAGACCCTTCCACCCCCGTCCTTCTCAACGTCGTATTCGTCGCGATCACCCCATCAATCCCCTCCGCCAACAACACCGTGGCCACATCCGCCAACGCATCATCACTTAAATCCGGGGAAATTTTCACAACCAACGGCACATATCTTTTCTCGTGATCGGTTAATATTTTTTGTTCTTTCTTCAACGAATGTAATAACGCTTTTAAAGCCTCCGCAGCCTGCAAATCCCGCAATCCTTCCGTATTCGGTGACGAAATATTAATTACCACATAACCCGCATAAGGATAAACACGACGAAAACAATAAAGATAATCTTCAACAGCCTTTTCATTCGGTGTTTTTGCATTTTTTCCAATATTAACGCCTAAAATGCCTTTATATTTGACCTGCTTGATTTGCTCAACAAAAAAATCCACGCCTTTATTATTAAACCCCATGCGATTAATAATCGCCTCTTCTTTTGTTAAGCGAAACAGCCGCGGCTTAGGGTTACCAGTTTGCGGTTTAGGCGTTAACGTACCAACTTCGATAAAACCAAACCCTAAAGCGGCTAATGCTTCGATATATTCGCCATTCTTATCCATCCCCGCAGCCAAACCAACCGGGTTAGGAAAAGTAAACCCCATGACTTCAACCGGTTTTTTGGGAAGAGCAGGAAATAACTTTGAAATTCCCACCTCATGGGCGGCTTTCAAAGCATTCAATGTTAAATAATGCGCTTTTTCTGGATTCAAACGAAATAAGGCGTGCTTCAAAAGATTATAATACAGACCCATGATCTTTAGTCCTTACAAATCAAATGGCGCAATATAGAGATTAAATTAATTTACCACGACGAAGCTGGCAATCAACCATTTTGTGCCCGCATTTTGAAATCGGACTTGGATGCGAGCATGTTCGCCCCGGCCTTCGTATTGGAGAATAATCCCTTCCCCAAATTGATGATGGGTAACGCGCTGGCCAATACGCAAACTACCTGATTCTGGCTCAGAAGCAGAATAGTCATATTGAGCGGAACTTGATGCTACGGGGCGGGAAACCTGGGTTTTTAATCGCACTTGATCTAAAAATTCGACTGGAATTTCACCAAGAAAACGTGAGGCGCGATGATAAGCTTCTTTACCATGCAAACGACGTACTTCGGCATAAGTAATAACTAATTTCTGCATTGCCCGCGTCATACCGACGTAACATAAACGGCGTTCTTCTTCGAGCCGATTAGGATCTTCAGCAGACATATAGTGCGGGAATAATCCTTCTTCACAGCCTGCCAAAAAGACTAGAGGGAATTCTAACCCTTTCGCCGAATGCAATGTCATCAACTGGACGCTATCTTCAAACGCATCCGCTTGCCCTTCACCAGATTCTAAAGCAGTATTCGCTAAAAACGCGGTAAGCGGCGTCATGGTTTCTTCTGTTTGAAAGGTCAAATCAAACTGGCGCGCCGCGTTGACTAATTCTTCTAAGTTTTCAATTCGTGCTAACCCTTTTTCGCCTTTTTCTTTGCGATAAAGCTCGATCAATCCCGTATTATGGATGATATGTTCAATTTGTTCATACAAAGGAAATTGCCTGGTATCGTCATGCAAAGTGGCAATCAATTGTAAAAATGCGGCCAACGCATTCGCTGCGCGCGCAGGGAAACTTTGTTTTTCTAACAAGACTTCTGCTGCTTTCCATAAAGATTGCTGTTCTGACACCGCTTGTTCGCGCAAAGCAACCAACGTACGGTCACCAACACCACGCGTCGGTGTATTCACCACCCGTTCGAACGCTGCATCATCATCACGGTTGGCAATTAAACGCAAATAACCCAACGCATCTTTAATTTCCGCACGTTCAAAGAATCGCAAACCACCATAGACGCGGTAAGCCACCCCCATCTGCATTAAGGCTTCTTCAATTACCCGTGATTGCGCATTAGAACGATACAGAATTGCAGCCTCGCGTAATGGATGACCTTGACGTTGCCATTCGCGGATACGATTCACAATAAAGCGTGCTTCATCTAAATCATTAAAACCTGCATAAACAGAGATGGGCTCGCCTTCGCCATCTTCCGTCCATAAATTTTTGCCTAATCTGCCGCTGTTATGCGATATCAACGCATTCGCGGCTTTTAAAATATTACCGGTAGATCGATAATTTTGTTCCAACCGTGTCACGATCGCGCCGGGAAAATCTTTGCAAAAGCGATGAATATTTTCGACTTGCGCTCCGCGCCAACCATAAATCGACTGGTCATCATCACCTACTATCATCACCACATTATCTTTGCCTGCCAGTAAACGAATCCAAGCATATTGAATGGCGTTAGTATCTTGAAATTCATCGACTAAAATACAACGAAAACGCTGCTGATAATGCGCTAAAATATCGGGATGATTAAGCCATAGCTTATGCACTTTCATCAGCAAATCAGCAAAATCAATCAAGCCTGCGCGCTGACACGCTTCTTCATAAGCACGATAGATTTTAATTAAAGTACGTGTATTCGCATCACCGTATTCTGGCACTTGATGTGATTCGAGACCTTCGTCTTTTTTGCCATTGATAAACCATTGCGTTTGTTTCGGTGGATACCGATCTTCATCCAAACCTAAGCTCGCGATAACGCGTTTTACTAACCGATATTGATCATCTGAATCTAAAATTTGAAACCCTTCGGGCAAACCAGCATCTTTCCAATGCAAACGTAATAAGCGATGCGCCAACCCATGAAACGTGCCAACCCACATGGTTTTTGCGGAATTGCCTAAAATTCCCTCAACCCGCGACCGCATTTCACTCGCGGCTTTATTGGTAAAAGTTACCGCTACTATGTTATAAGGCAGCAGTCCTTCTGACTCGACCATCCATGCAATGCGATGGACCAATACGCGGGTTTTGCCGCTACCGGCACCGGCCAAAATTAATTGGTGGTGCAAGGGAGCAGTCACTGCATCGCGCTGGGCGTCATTTAGGGAATCAAGTATGATGTTCTTCATAGCGGGCTATTGTATAAGACTATGGAAGAAAAGAAATTGTTTTTTTATTGGGTTTTATTATGACGAAAATTGATTATCAAAGAGCGACCTTTTTGCAAAGTGCCGCTAAATTAAGCCAATTACCTGCCGATCGCGGCATTGAAGTGGCTGTGGTGGGTCGTTCAAATGCGGGGAAATCCAGTGTTTTGAATCAATTAACCCAAAATAGTAAGTTGGCTCGGGTGAGTAAGACGCCGGGGCGCACGCAGTTGATTAACTTGTTTGGGTTGGATACCAATCGACGCTTGGTTGACTTGCCGGGGTATGGTTATGCCAAAGTATCTGCTGCACTGAAGGCGGATTGGCAGGAAACCTTAGCTGAATATTTAAGCGATCGTGAGTGTTTGAAAGGCTTGATTTTGGTGATGGATATTCGTCACCCGTTGACTGAGTTTGACTTGAACTTGTTGGATTGGGCGATGGGTAGTGATTTGGCTGTGCATATTTTATTGAATAAAGCGGATAAGCTGAGCTTTGGGGCGATGAAAGATACGATGCGGAAGGTGAGCCAAGCGATTGCGGAAATGTCGAATGAGGTGACTTGTCAGGCGTTTTCGGCGATTAAGGGGACTGGGGTGAAGGAATTGAAAGAACAGTTGGATGCTTGGTATAACTCGCCGCTAGTAGGGGAGTTTGAGCAGAACAAAGAGTAATTTTTAGCGCAAAGATAACACCACTGTCATTCCCGCGCAGGCGGGAATCCATTCTGCCATTGGCACAGGCCTTGCCCGAGTTTACTTTACGATGGATCCCCGCCTACGCGGGGATGACAACAAAATCAGGTGGAGATGACAACAAAGACAGGTGGGGATGACAATGTGCGGAAAGTTAGGCGTTTTCAAAGGTGAAGGTGATGACTTCGGCGATGCTTTTACAATCTAACGCGAGCATCACCAATCGATCTATACCCATCGCAATCCCAGCGCAATCCGGTAACCCATGCTCCAAAGCAGCAATAAATCTTTTATCGATTTCTATCACCGGCTGCCCACGCTGTTTTCTTTGCGCCAGATCTTTTTCAAACCGCCGCAACTGCTCCGCCGAATCCTGCAACTCATGAAACCCATTTGCCAGCTCCATCCCCTTGTAATAAACCTCAAACCGCGAAGCAACCGGAAATTCTTCATCGCGAATTTTCGCTAACGCCGCTTGCGAAACAGGAAAATCATAAAGAAATAAAGGTCGCTCATGCCCAACACGAGGTTCGATATAATGCGTCCACAATAAATTTAACCACGCATCACGATCAGGCAAATTGCTCTCTATCGGAATCATTTTTTCTTTCGCACAAGCAGACAATACTTCCACATCAGCAACATGCGGATTAATAGAAAAATACTGCTGAAATAAATCCGCATAACTTATACGATCAGCAGCTGGTGTATGCAAAATTGTTTGCAAAAAAACATCGACCTCATCCATTAAATGCGAATGATCAAACCCGGGTCGATACCATTCTAACATCGTAAATTCGGGATTATGAATCCGCCCAACTTCGCCTTGCCGAAACGCTTTTGATATTTGGTAAATAGGCCCAATTTGCATAGCCAATAAACGCTTCATCGCATATTCAGGCGAGGTTTGTAAATAGAGAATCGTTTCATTCGCACAACCGAGGCGATTAAATAAAACAGGAATACCAACTACATGCGGATCGGTGACAGTCGCATGGCACATCAACGGTGTCTCCACTTCCATCACATCGCGCTCAGCAAAAAATTGGCGTATCTTCGCCAAGATCATGGCACGCACGCGCAAATTATCGTGCAGCGCTACTGAACGCCAGTTTTCTGTTTTATTCATGTTCTCGACGGTTAACACTATTCTTTCACGCGGGAAACATATTCACCAATTCGTGTGTCGACTTTAATTAATTCGCCTTCTTGCACAAACAGAGGTACGCGCACAACAGCACCACTTTCGAGTTTTGCGGGTTTGCCACCACCGCCGGAAGTATCACCACGAACACCTGGATCGGTTTCTACAATTTTCAACACAACAAAGTTAGGCGCAGTTACAGCCAATGGCGAACTATTAAATAATGTTAAAACGCAATCGCTTTGCTCTTTCAACCATTGCTTAGATTCCGCTAAATGCTGCTCATCCATGACATATTGCTCAAATGTTTCTTTTGTCATGAAATGCCAGTGCGCACCATCATTGTATAAATATTGCGCCTCAACATCGACCACATCGGCGCTAGGGATACTATCGCCAGACTTCCAAGTGCGCTCTACAACACGGCCCGATTTTAAGTTACGGTATTTAATGCGATTAAACGCTTGGCCTTTGCCTGGTTTGACAAATTCATTATCAAGAATGACGCAAGGATCGTTATCAATCATTACTTTCATCCCACCTCTAATCTCATTTGTGGTATAAACTGCCATTACTGTCTCCTTTTTGATTTGGCATATGATAATCGCCTTAGTTAATAAACACAAAGAACCAAATGATGACTACGCAAAACTTCTCGAAAATAACCGCTTGGCAGACTGCTTTAATCGATGCCATTACCGATCCTGCTGAGTTATTCCAATTATTACAGTTGGACAGCCATTTATTAGACGCAGCAAAAGCGGCGGCCAAATTATTTCCATTTAAAGTCCCGCGTGAATTTGTCTCCCGTATGCAGAAAGGCAATATTGATGATCCTTTGTTGCGTCAAATCTTGCCATTGCATGCCGAGTTAATTGAAACACCCGGTTATACTAACGATCCTTTAGGCGAAGCGGCAGTCAACCCAGTGCCTGGGTTATTACATAAATATAAAAGCCGCGTCTTGCTCACCCTCGTCGGAACCTGTGCGATTAACTGCCGCTATTGCTTCCGCAGACACTTTCCTTATGCGGACAATAATCCAGGCAGTGCTGGTTGGGAAAAGGCCGTGGAATATATTGCTAAGGATCCGAGCATTACTGAAGTAATTCTAAGCGGTGGTGACCCACTCGTTGCCAATGATAAAATTTTATTTCAACTAAGCGAAAAACTAAACGCCATCCCGCATATCAAGAGATTGCGCATCCATACCCGGATACCGATTATTTTACCCGAGCGCATCACGCCCGAATTTATCCAATGGATAAGTCAACTTAAACAAAAATTGATCATAGTGACCCACTGTAATCATGCGCAAGAAATTAATACAGCTGTTAAGATCGCAATCGCGGCTTTACATCAAGCCGGGGCCACCTTGTTAAATCAAGCCGTGTTGTTAAAAGGGATTAATGACGATGTACAAACTTTGGCAGAATTAAACGAAGGTTTATTTGATATTCACATCCATCCTTATTATTTACATTGTCTAGATAAAGTCCAAGGTGCTGCACATTTCGACATTGAAAAAGAAAGGGCTCAAAGCTTGCATAAAGAGTTGAGCGAAAGACTTTCAGGTTACCTAGTTCCGCGTTTAGTCTATGAAGCAGCTGGTGCACTTTCTAAATTAAGCTTAACGTAAAAAGTTTTTTGCACAGGACAAAAATTCACTCTTTTTTTGTGAACAAAAAGCCAAGCTTGCTTTCCGCTTAAACAAATCATCAGTAACTTATTGATTAATAATGACTAATATCGGTGTTTTTGCCGCGCTTAAGAAAAAGCTTACAAAGTTATAAGCATTTCCCCTCATGTTTTACGATAGTTAGCCACAAACTTATCCACAGAAATTGTGGATAAGTTATTCGGGCTATTTGGGTTGTCTACAACAGTAACATTGCTTAGCGTATCTCGGTTGATTCCAATAAATCCCGCGTACAGCGAGACACTGGCATAAGGGATCTGTCTTTGCGTATTTCTCACCCTTGCTTTCACAATAATGAATCATTTTGCCCAATTGTCTTTCTTTTTGCGCATTGAATTGATGTAAAGAGGGCTGCGGAAACGGCTGGCAACCAGAAAGGAATAGGCAAAAAAAGAATAAAGATAGCGTCTTTAGCATAATAATTCCTAGCTTCAAGAATCTACTTTAACTTTTTTCCCCTAGTCATGCTAGCAGGGTCGGGATGAAAAAAATGTGGTTTTGAGATAAGATAGTATATAGCTGACACAAAAGGACAAGCCGATGAATCGCGCATGGGTCGATGGGTTAGAAACGAAATTAACTCAAGCTTTGGGCAGCAAACAAGCTAAAGAACTAAGCACCAAATACAGCAACGCCTTCTCTACCAGTTATACCGAACAAGTCAGCATCGATATCGCAGCCGTTGATATCCAGCAAATCGAAAAACTCACCGCCGAAAATCCCATCGATATGGATTTTTACTTAACTGAAGATCAACGTTTGCATCTACGCGTTTTTCAATACGACCAACCCATTCCGCTTTCTGACATTTTACCGATGTTAGAAAATTTAGATTTGCGTACCTTTGATGAAGCGCCGTTTAAAATCGCGCTGCCTGATCACTTAGTCTGGATTAGTGATTTCACGGTGAAATATTTACATGGCACCATTGATATCGAAAAAATTAAAGACATTTTCCAGGATGCCTTTTTACAAATTCGTTCGGGCTTAATTGAAAATGACGGCTTTAATAAATTAGTACTAGGCGCTGAACTCTCCGGCAATGAAATAACCATTCTCAGAGCTTACGCCAAATACTTACGTCAAATTGGCTTTCGTTTTAGTCAAACCTATATTGAACTTGCTTTAATTAACAATACCGATATCACTAAGAATTTAATTGCTTTATTTAAAGCTAAATTCGATCCGCAAACCAAAACACGTGAGCTTTATAGCCAGCTTGAAACTCCTATTTTACAGAGCTTAGAATCGGTAACCAGTTTAGATGAAGATAATATTTTGCGGCGTTTATTGGATTTAATTCGCGCCACCTTGCGCACGAATTACTTCCAGCCACAAAGAGACCCTAAATTAAAACCGTATCTCGCTTTAAAATTAGATTCACAAAAAATTCCTGGCTTGCCTTTACCGATTCCTTTATATGAAATTTTTATCTATGCCCCGCATTTTGAAGGTATTCACTTACGCAGCGCTAAGGTGGCGCGCGGCGGTATTCGTTGGTCGGATCGTCGAGAAGATTTTCGCACTGAAATTTTAGGCTTAATGAAAGCACAAAAAGTTAAAAATGCTGTGATTGTCCCTTCCGGCGCTAAAGGTGGGTTTGTATTAAAAACGTTGCCGCCACAAGCTTCACGTGCAGAAATTCAAACTGAAGTTATTGCTTGCTATAAAGCATTTATTTGCGGATTACTCGACTTAACCGATAATTTAATTAACGGCAAAATAATTAAGCCGGAAAAAGTTGTTTGTTATGATGAGGATGATCCTTACCTCGTTGTTGCAGCCGATAAAGGCACAGCGACTTTTTCTGATTTAGCGAATAGCATTTCGCAACAATATCATTTTTGGCTAGGCGATGCGTTTGCCTCCGGCGGCTCTGCGGGCTACGACCATAAAAAAATGGGGATTACTGCGCGCGGTGCTTGGGAATCCATTAAACGACACTTTCATGAAATCGATATCAATATCGCAACGACTGATTTTACTGTTGTTGGCATAGGCGATATGAGCGGTGATGTATTTGGCAATGGGATGCTCTACACTCCGCATATAAAACTTGTTGCTGCATTTGATCATCGTGATATTTTTCTTGATCCAAACCCTACCCCGGAACTCTCTTTCAAAGAACGCCAACGTTTATTTGATTTGCCCACTTCTTCTTGGGAAGATTATGATGCTAAGTTAATTTCAAAAGGCGGCGGCATCTATAAGCGCACATGCAAATCGATACCGCTTTCGCCTGAAATAAAAAAATTACTGGGAACTAAAGAAGAAGCTCTGACACCGAATGAATTAATTCGCGTCATTTTAGCCGCGCCCGTTGACTTGCTTTATAATGGCGGTGTTGGTACTTATGTGAAAGCCAGCACAGAAACCCAAGCCGATGTCGGCGACAAAACCAATGAATATTGCCGTATAAATGGTAATGAATTGCGTTGCCGCGTGGTCGGCGAAGGTGGCAACTTAGGTTTCACACAATTAGGCCGGGTAGAATATGCTTTGCAAGGTGGGATTATTAATACCGACTTTATTGATAATTCTGCTGGTGTCGATTGTTCTGACCATGAAGTGAATTTTAGTATATGCCAGCAAGACGGCCAATTCAGGTCGAGTCAAGCCAAGACCTGACGTTTTTCTTTCTATTAAGCGTTTTTCATCCGGTAAAAATTCTACCGCTCGATTTAATACGCCATCTGCTTCAAGATCTTTAATA
>Ga0207044_1047_pt1 | contig 15353 bp, 15 predicted proteins | sample Alteio_BWMinCont_68_FD_153300 | JGI IMG/M metagenome (GOLD analysis project Ga0207044, IMG submission 153300) | Enriched cells from forest soil in Barre Woods Harvard Forest LTER site, Petersham, Massachusetts, United States -... | ecosystem: Environmental > Terrestrial > Soil > Temperate forest >... | reverse complement strand
TCAGGCTGACATTCTGTGGCGGAAAGTTCATCCGCTGCGTGCCGTTGAAGCTGAAGATGGTGAATAGAGTGACCGCGATCGGAAATGCCGAGACGGTGGGCGCGGCGTTTCCCTTCAAGCCGCGAGCGAGGGCTTCAAGGCCTCGAAAGCAGCGAATATCTCATCGCTCATCCGGCGGGCGCCGGCTTGCAGATATTCCATGGCGTTGAGGGAGGCATCATGCGCCGGCCGGCTGGAGCCGCCGACCAGATCCTCGACGACGCGGCAATAATAGTCGCCCTGGTGCCCGTCGACGAAGGTGTAATGGACACAGACATCGGTCAGCCCGCCGGTCAGGATCAGGGTCTGAACCTTCAGCCCCTTCAGCAGTATCTCAAGGTCGGTGCGGTAGAAGGCGGAATAGCGGCGCTTGGGCACGAAATAGTCGCCCGGGCGGTAATCGACCTCCTCGGCCGCGATCTCGGTCGATCTCTTTCCCTCGATCGCGTGGACGTCCTCGGCGCCGTCCAACTCACGCCCGAAATCGACCATGTCGGGTCGATGGACCTCCTGGATGAAGATCACCGGCACTTGCGCCGCACGCGCGGCGCCGACCAGCTTGCGGACCAGAACCCGCCGTTCTTTTCCGTCATCCATATGAGGAACGCCACTATCCTCACCGGGGACGTAAGGGCCGCCGCGCTGCCAATCCACCATGATCAATGCCGGCTTTCCGACGATCAGCGGACGCTTGGCGTTCTTCGGTTCCGACATCTCGACTCCATTTCGCTTGGGGCTGGCACAGGCCTTGCAGTTCACAGAGCGAGGATGTCGTGGATCGGACGAGGCAAGAATACCGCGTTGCGCAAAGATCGTTGCCGAGGAGCGAAACTGTGGGCCGTCCCGTAGTTTCAACATTCGGCAACTGAGCTTGTGGAGCTTGATATTGCCGGCCTGCCCGGGCGCCAACATTCTCGTCAAACGGTTGATGAGGTCAGGATGACGCTGGGACTGGAAATTCGCGATGTCACGAAAGCCTACGGCGCCAACACCGTCGTCAGGAACGTTTCGCTGACGGTGCCGCGCGGCCAGTTCGTCTGTTTCCTGGGACCCTCCGGCTGCGGCAAGACCACCCTGATGCGGATGGTCGCCGGGCTGGAGACACCAACATCCGGCCGGATTTTCATGAACGACAAGGACATCACCGACACGCCGGTCCATCGCCGCAACTTCGCGATGGTGTTCCAGGCCCTGGCGCTGTTTCCGTTCCTGTCGGTCGAGGACAATATCGCCTACAGCATGACATTGCGGAACGTCAGCCCTGCTGATCGGCGCGCCCGCGTGCGCGAACTGCTCGAACTGATTAAGCTGCCCGATATCGGCCGGCGTTCCATAGACCAGCTTTCGGGCGGACAAAGGCAGCGCGTGGCAATCGCACGTGCGCTGGCGCAGGAACCGACCCTGTTCCTGCTGGACGAGCCCCTGTCGGCTTTGGACGCAAAGCTGCGCGACCATATGCAGGTCGAGTTGCGGCAGCTGCAGCAGAAGCTGCGGATCACCACGATCCTGGTGACGCACGACCAGCGGGAGGCAATGACCATTGCCGATACGATCGTCGTGATGGCAGACGGCGTTGTTCAGCAGATTGGCCCGCCGACCGAGATTTATCGCAATCCAGCGAACCGTTTCGTGGCCGGCTTTATCGGACAAAGCAACCTGCTCGACGCTGTTGTTGTCGATCGCCGGTATGTAAGGCTCGGCGGCAGCCTAATTGCCGCCGAGAAGATGCCGTCGAACCTCCAGGAAGGGCAGGGCGTGACCTTGTCGATCCGTCCGGAGAGTATTCGGGTGACATCCGAGAGTGGAGGCAATGATCCGAATGCGTTGGCCGGGCGCATTACCTTTATGCGCGACGTCGGTGGACATATTGAGCTTCGCATCGATTGTGAGGGACGCGAACTTGTCGGGGTCGCGATGCCGGCCGAATGGGCATGCATCGCCGCCTCGGAGACCGTGTCGGTTCATCTGCCGGCGGATGCCTGCACGATTCTCCCAAGGTGATGGCCATCTTAAGATCGAGGCGAAGCATCGGTACCCTATGCTCACTCCGCATCCCGAGTTGCTCATATGCGCCAAACCCTACCCGGGATTTGAACGAGCCTAAACAAGGCAGCTAAGAGTCAACGGTCGGTGGTTTCCTGCCGGGGATTTCAACTTGTTTAATCGCCGCCCCAGAGTAGGCGAAGGCCCTCCGGGCTGATCCGCATAATCCGAGAGTGTGCATTCCTCAATCGCCCTGAGGACATGTCCTGACGGGCAAATCTTCCTGATTGCCGGAGGCGCCTAGCTGGTTTTTCTCACGCGACGCTCCGATTGGCGCAACGCCATTCTGGACGGGGTTCGAGTTACGTCCAGTCTCGTTCAATGGGCACCGTTCAGACAATTCCGTCTTGGAGACGGTTCCGTCGCAGCCATTGAATTGAAGCCAAGCTAGGCGGCGATATGCGGGAAGATCGCATACGCCATACCACGGTCTTGGTATCGACAGCGCCCTCGCAAGCAGTTCGAGGCGATGTCCGCCAAGAGAAGAATTTTTATATTGTATTTATGAAACTCTACAAGACATTTATAGAATATTTACATGGATTAATATCAGGACAATATTCTGATGTTCTTGATAGGATTTTTGACCAACCTGAATCGACGCTTCGCGACTATGCCTGCAGGAGAAACCCATGTATGCAGTTCGTTTGCATCAAAGCGCCCCGACCAGGCCTCTCGCACGGCGATAAATTTTGGCGACTCTTTCGAGCCTTTACAATTTCCCTTGGCGTCGGCAAACGGCTTTTGATGCTGCCACGGATGCATCTGGCGAGCGGCCGGGCACCGGACCGGAATCAACGCCCCGCCGATTTTCACTCAATATCTGGCCCTATCTTACCAGCGCGGGCATGGTGGTCGTCGCAACAGGTTTTTCCTACCTGATCGAGCCCATCATCGCGCCGTCCAATCTTTCTTTGGTGTATCTGACGGCGGTTTTATTCAGTGCGTTGCGCTATGGGCTGTGGCCGTCGATCATGGCGGCAACGCTGGGGGTCCTGGTCTGGAACTACCTGTTCCTGCCCCCCAAATACAGCATGACGATCGACAATCCGCAGGACGTTCTTGCGCTGCTGCTGTTTCTCATCGTCTCCCTGGTTGTCAGCAATTTGGCGGCGTTGAAGCTCCGGCAGAGCAGAGCCATCGCGGCCCGGGCGAAAACAACGACTCAGCTTTATCTTTTCAGCCAAGAAATTGCGGTTGCCGGCTCGCTGAAGGACCTGCCTCCAATCATCACGCGGACGATCGGCGCCATGCTGAATTGTGAGGCCCTCCTGTTGCTCCGGGTCGGCAATGGGCTGGAGCTATCGGCCGGCTACCCGCAAAAACGGGAGCTCGATGCCGTCGAATTAAGCCTTGCCCAGGCGGCCGGGAACGGAACCCCGGGCTCGTTGGCGGGGAGACTGCTTTTTATGCCGCTGCGCAGCCAGCGGGGCATTATCGGCGTTCTGGGCGTGGACCGCAGCCTTTCTCAGTCCCTTCTTCCGGATGAGGAGCGGCTACTCTCGATCCTTGTGGATCAGACCGCTGTCGCGATCGAACGGACACAGCTTGCCGAAACCATTGATCTGGCCCGCCTCGAAGCCGAGACCGAACGGCTGCGAAGCGCCATGCTGACATCTATATCGCATGATTTGCGCACCCCGCTGACGACCATTATGGCCGCGCATTCGATGCTCCGGAGCCTGGGAGTGTCGTGCGATCCCGCGACGCGGCGGGAGTTGTTCGAACGAGCAGAGGATGAGGCCGAGCGGCTGGATCGGTTTATCGGCAATCTTATCGACATGACCCAACTCGAGTCCGGCAAAATGAAGGTCAAGCTCGGTCCGATCGAGGTCGGCGATGCGGTAGAATCTGCTCTGGCCCGCGCCGACCATCTTGTCGTCCGTCATACCGTGGCGGTTGATCTGCCCCCCGATTTGCCCATGGTCATGGCGGATTTCATGCTGCTTGAGCAGGTTCTGTTCAATCTTATAGACAACGCGGTCAAATACGCGCCTCAGGACACGACGGTCGGCATTTTCGCCAATATGGACGATGACAGCGTTGTGATCGGCGTTGCCGACCAAGGCGATGGAATTCCGTCCGATGCAACCGAAACGATCTTTGACAAATTTGCACGCGTTAAATTCGAAGATCGGCAGCGCCCGGGAACCGGCCTGGGCCTGGCGATCTGCCGCGGTTTCCTGCAGGCGATGGGCGGCACGATCACCGCGGGCAACCGGCAAGACCGGTCGGGCGCCTTATTTCTGATCCGGCTGGCGATATCGAACGTGTAACGGCGAAGGCCGCATGGGCGATCAGGATTCGGCTCGGCTCTAAAACTGCTCCAGGCCCCAGTGCCGTCGATGTCCATCGGCATGAAACTGAGAGGAGCGGGCTTTAGGGCCGCCCTGATATTAGCGTACAGTCGGTATGGCGTCGCATCGCCGCGCCGGTCATGACGTCTCCCACCCACGGGGCGCGATGGAGGCCTCGATCACTTCCTTCTAGGAACCAGACCGTTCTTTCCGGCTGACAGCTTCGAAAGCCCGCCGCGGTCGCTTAGACCGCGGCGGTGCCCTTTTCGCCCGTACGAATGCGGATCGCGTCCTCGATAGTCGAGACGAAAATCTTGCCGTCGCCGATCTTGCCGCTGTGCGCGGCATGCAGAATAGCATCGATCGCGTGGTCAAGCAGCGCGTCCTCGATTACGGCCTCGATCTTCGCCTTTGGCAGGAAGTCGACGATATATTCCGCGCCGCGATAGAGTTCCGTGTGACCCTCTTGCCGTCCGTAGCCTTTCGTCTCGGTGACGGTGAGGCCCTGAACGCCGACCTTGGTCAGCGCTTCCTTAACCTCTTCAAGCTTGAACGGCTTGATGATCGCTTCGATCTTCTTCATTGGGTTTCCTCCTTTTAGATGGACGCGCGCGAAAAAAGGCTCAACGGCCTTATCGAGACCATTCCGATCAGCGGAACGATACTCAAGAAGCGCGCCAAGCGTGCGAGGCAAGTACGTCTCGGTCTTTGAGATGACTCCCGCGGTTCCGTCCTGCTGGATCGTCTTCCCGATTCGCACGGCAAGACGGGAATATCGGGAAATCGGCGATGCCGGCCCGACTGAGCGCTTATATGCTCACATGATGAGCGTCCTGCATACGGAATAAGCAAAAAACCAAGTCATTCTTCAGGTCTATCGCGTATATCACTCCGTGATATTGTCAAAATGTTCGCAAAAATTCTGTTATATGTTGCACAATACAATAAATATAGAAATTATAACTGATGGGGAAACTCATGATAACTTGAATGCATAAAGAGTTCACGGATTCTTATATCAAGAATCGTGCGGATTCTGCGCGTGAAATACGAGGCGATCTCATATGTGATTGATATTACTAGAAAATTTATAAATTTAGATCACCATATAAAAAATAAATTAACGGAAATCAGTTAAAAAACAGGAAGAGATAAAATTTCCTGCCGAAGTTATTATAAACAGACCTCAATGAGTTCGTAAGTTTCTTAATACGATAATTCGAATATGTGTAATGAGAATCTCAAAGAACTGCAATTGAGATTTTATTATCGCATGTGCTTATTTCCTGATGCGCGGCATTTGGTATGCCGATTGCAATTTTATTCAGGCAATGGGCTGAGAGATCTGATCCTTCTCTCGTTCTATTTGTTTCTTCACTCGGGCGTGAGGGAGTGGTGACGAATCTTGTTCGGCGCCTGAAAAACGATGCACCTAAAAAGGAAAGTCTGAAATGTCAGTACCTGTTCGGCTGGTTTCCGCTGCAGGATATCGGTCCAACGTCGCGGCAATGAGCGGCAATAAAAAGGGCCTTCTCGCTCTATCCACGGCGATAGCCCTTGCAACGCTTGCCGGCGCACCGCATGTCGCTTTTGGGCAGGCCGCGCCGACCAGCTATCAAGTGTTTTTCGACTTCGACAGCGCAGATCTGACGCCCAAGGCGATTCAGATAGTCGATGAGGCGGCCGTGAACGCGACGGCTGGAAAGATCACCAACATCGACGTGACGGGTTACACCGACACGAGCGGGTCCGATGCTTATAACCTGCGACTGTCAAGGCGCCGCGCTTTGACCGTGCAGGCGGAATTGACCAAGCAAGGCATTCCCGCCAGCGAAATCGCGATATTCGCCAAAGGCAAGCATGATCTGCTCGTGCCCACCGCGGACGGCGTAAAAGAGCCGCAAAATCGGCGGGTGCAGATCGTCTACGCGGGTACGACCGGGATGATTCCGGCTCAGACCGGCGCCACGCCCGCGCCCGCTGTAACGTGCACGCGCGAGAGCGACCCCTATAAGGATTATTCCTGCCTCGACACCTATCTTGGGGAAGGATTCTTCGAGCGCTTCGCCAACTACTACAAGCTCGAATGGGGCCAGGCCGGTCCGCCGAGCGATCCGAACGCGCCCTCGTCGCACCGCGACGGCTGGCCGGCGACGCCGGAAACGACTCCGCCGATGCCCTTCACCGAATGGCCCTATGGCGGTACGACCGCAATCGGTGTGAACCGGACCGGCTCGGTCGACAGCCCGCTTATGGTTGCGATGAGCAATACGTCCACCGGCGAGTGGCTTAACAACAATGGGATCCAAGTCTACGGCTGGATCGATCCCGGCTTCAATGTCAGCAGCAATACGGTGCGCCCCGGTGGCAACGCGCCGATCAACTACGCCTACACACCGAACACGATCCAACTCGACCAGGCGGTCATCTATGCCGAAAGAACGCCTGATACCGTTCAGACCGACCATGTCGATTGGGGTTTTCGCCTGTCGGCGATCTATGGCGAGAACTACCGCTATACGCAGTCCTATTCTCCGTTCACGGCCTACCAGATCAATAAAAACAACAATGTCTACGGGTACGACTTCCCGATGGTTTATGCGGAGGTTTATATCCCGCAGGTCGCCGAAGGTCTGATGATCCGGGCCGGGCGTTATATCGCAATACCCGACATCGAGGCGCAGCTGGCGCCGAACAACTACATGTACACGCACTCGTTCACGTACGGTTACGACAACTATACGAACGAAGGTGTGCAGGCATCGCTGTTCGTCACCAAGAACCTGATGCTGCAGTTAGGCGTCAATGACGGCACGGAAGCGTATGTATTCCATGCGGGACAGCAAATTCGCAATCTGGACCCGAACCCCCTCTATCCGGGGCAAACATTTGCCAAGGATCCGGGCGCCACGCCCTCCCTTTCCGCGTGCGTTCGCTTCACCTGGAATGACGGCAAGGACACCATCTATCCCTGCGCCAACGGCATTAATGGCGGTCAGTGGGGCTACAACAACCTCCAGTGGTATGGGTCGACCTATTACCACAAGTTCAATGACCAGTGGCACGTCTCGTTCGAAGCCTACGATATGTTCGAGCACCGCGTCCCGAACGCCAACAACCCCACCGCGGAGGCGGCCTATCTGAACGGAGGGACGCCGTTCTCGCCGCAATTCGTGCCGTTTAACGGGCCAACGCCGGTCAATTGCCACGGCTCCACCGGGATCCGGTGCACCGTGCACGCGGTCGGCGCGGTCGCGTACCTGAATTACTCCCCCGGACCGTTGGATAATATCTCGTTCCGGCCCGAGTATTACTACGATCCGGAAGGTTGGCGCACCGGGGTGAGGACCGAATACATCAACATGTCCTTAGGCTGGCAGCACTGGCTCTCGCCGCAAATCGAGTTCCGGCCCGAGGTTGGCTACTACCGGTCCCTCAGCGCGAACGCCTTTAACGGCAACTCGGCCGCCGGGATCGCCCCCACCAAGAACTACACCGTGTTGGGCGCGATGGACGTGATCATTCACTTCTAGGCACCGGGATAAAGGAAGTTTGCCGATGTCGACCAGGCATCATTGGCGGAGGCGGCGTTCAGCCGCCCCGCTTTCCCTCGCGATCGTGGATCACGACACAAAGCGATTCACGATCGAGGGGGCCGTCGACTGCGAAGAGCCATGGATAGTCGAAATTTTCCGAGCCAATAAGGCGGGGCGGAATATCGCGTTCTCGTTTTTTGGGGACGAAGTATCTGAAGGTGACTTCGTAGAAAATCATGAAGTATCTGGTTATGAAAAATGGCCTCCAAAATCGATAATACTTATTTAATATTTTGTAGGCCGCCCACTAATCTCATCAGCAAAGGAATGTTAAGATGCTAAACGTGCGCTCTATGGTTCTACCCGTTTTGATCGTCGGCCTGTGTGCGGGGGCGCAATCCGGCACCGCGCAGCCAGCGCCGGCACCCGGTTCTTGCCGGAACGCCTTAATGGCGCTCGCGGCCGAATGGAACGAGATCGCCTTCATGGCGCCGGGAAAGCCAGGCCAGGCGATAGTCACGGGCCGGGAAGGTTATGTCACGACCGGTGGGGATTTCAATTTTATGGTCGGACAAATACGGTTGGCCCATGTGGCATGCGACCGGGGTGATGAAGCGTCGGCACTGCAGAATATCGCGGCAGTCCAGGACATTCTCGTCCACGCCAATCGCCGCAAAAGCTGACGTTTAGGCTGGCATCAAGGTGCGCTGGCTATCACCGGCAATGAACGACAATCTCAGCCGTCCCGATTTCAAGGGCCGTATGCCCTCGCCGAGCGCGGGCAGGTGGCAATCCTCGCCCATATTGGAATCGTGACGGTTCTGATTGTCGTCATTTTCCTTGCGATCGAGAATTATCTCGGTTCCCGGGGAAAGATCACCGCCGGGCGGGAGCCAGGCACCTTCGTGCCGACCGGGGAGCAAGCGCCGGCGGCGTTCGCCGACGATTGGGCGCGGGCGGTCGTACTCGGGTGAAGGACGATCCGATGGCCGGCGCGTGGATTGTCGAGATGGTGATCGCGGCGCTGTTCTTGCTGCTGATCGCCGAGGTCGCGGGCATGCCGTTCACAGTTTACTCGGTGGTAATCTCTTTAATCGTTGGAGGGGTGATCGTTACGGCCGTCCATATCCACCGGAAGTAAATTCAGAAACGAAGTAAATTCTCGTGCGGTTCGTCGAGCCTTTGGCCACATGAAACCGGTCATGTGGCCGGCCCTTGGCGTTCTTGGGAGTGAGGTTCCAGCGGTTCGGTGCCGAGGCTGCAGCGAAGCTGGCCTCGGTTCGAATTCGGGAAAGTCCGATGAGATTTGCAGAATAAAAAATAATACGCTAGTTTGAGTATAAGTTATAGTGTAATATCTGGTTGTTATTTTACAATATTGACCGAGTTTCTTTATAAGATCTTTATATCTTGAACTGTGAATCGGAGAAAGTTTTAATGTATCATGAGGCCAACCTAATGGCCGAGGGTTGGGTTTGGTGAGCTCTGATCTGCATCAGACGCGCATCGAGACGATCCTGGCTGTTGGATCTGTAGAATCTAAAGCTGAAGCAAATGTCGCGTAAACTCTCGGCGCTTGTCGTGGATGATGAACCGCAGATATTGCGGCTTCTCAAGATCGGTCTCACCGCGGAAAAATTCAAAGTCGCTGAGGCGCGCACCGCGGCGGCGGCGCTCAAGTTTCTCGCGGCCGAGGAGGTGGATGTTGTCATCCTCGATATCGGCCTGCCGGATCAAAGCGGCTTCTCGGTTCTGGAAGAAATACGGAAGGGATCGACTGTTCCAGTGATCGTCCTGTCGGTCAGGAACGATGAGGCTGGCAAGGTCAGAGCGCTCGATCTTGGCGCCGACGATTACATCACCAAGCCTTTCGGCTTGCCGGAGCTCACCGCGCGCATCCGCGTCGCGCTGCGTCATCGGTTTCAAGTAAAAGGAACACAGCCTGCGCTGCGTTTCGGTGAAATTGAAATCGACCTGCTGAGCCGTACTGTCAGCCGCAGTGGAAAAAATATCCAACTCTCACGGACTGAGTACGGTATTCTCCAGGTGTTGGCCGAGCATGCGGGAAAGATTCTTACGCATGACTTCATTGTACGTTCGGTCAGAGGTGAAGGAGCCGTGGGAGATGCGCAATATCTGCGGGTGTATATCCGGGCGCTTCGCCTAAAACTTGGCGATAGTTTTGGTCAAAATCGAATTATTCGGACCGAAATGGGAATTGGCTATCGCCTAATGGCGCCTGATCCCGCTGCCGAGCCGATATACCCGTAAAAGGTTCTCCCACCCTTCGGAACCGGCTGAGCTATTCCCCTTCGCGTAGATCAACCGTGGCCGGCCGCGCGTCCGCCTTGGTTCCCGATCTGCTTGAGCTCGATTTCAATGGCCCTGAACCCGCATCGGACGAAACCGCGGTTCGGGGGCGAGCCGTCCAGGAGCGGCTGCGAGAGTCTGCCGGCCGGGTGTCAGGTCCGGATTTCATTGAACGCGCCGCGCATCTTCTTCTCGTTGCGGACCGCAAGGCAGCGAAAAGGTCTATGCACGGATTGGCGCGTTGAAGCCTCCGACACTCGTAACTCAGCGAAACCCACTGACCTACCCGCATGATAACCCGCAGCACACATTGGCTATATTATGGGCATTATGCATAAAGAGGTGGCAGGTGATGGCTTATACAATAATCACTCACCTCTGCAGGGATCTCGTCGAGCACCATCAGAAGTAAAAATAGAGTAAAAATGCAATATCCATCGAATTCATAAATGCTTTCATTTGCATATTAACCAAAGGGGATTCTGGGTTGATTTACATTTATAAGAGCGCGATTCCAAGGTTGGGAGGGGGTGTAGCCCAACGACTAAATTCTCGCGGCGGATTTCCGCCATTTTCGTACGAATACCGCCGACTTGGCATTAACGGCGCATAAAAATCTATTATAAATAACTAAATAGATAATAATAAAAAACTAGCTCGAAATTAGAGGCCCGCTGTACTTGGTTGGCGATATATTCATAAGATATCACGAAAACCTATCGAATCATTGTACGATTTAAGCAATAGATTTTTTATGTAAACTTGTGAGCATTAAGGCGTGTCCGACCTCTGGCATGTCGATTGCTATTAATACCGGCAAGCGACGCGAAAGCCGACATGGTTACATTGTCGACTGGCTGTCGGCGCGCGCCGCGTAACTGTCACATCCGTAGAGGAAAAATTCGAATGTCAGGATCCAACAGCGCTGTGATCGCGATTGCCGATCGCCGATCCGATCCGGTTAATGCCTTCCGGTCGCGCGCCGCGCGCCGTGTCGCGCTTTTGACAGGCACCATCATCGCATCGTTGGGCGCAATATCTCTGCCTTTTGCAGCGAAGGCGCAGCCTCAATCGTCCGTTGCCGCCGCGGCCCCAGGCGCGTCTGCCGAAGGAGTGGAGGAAATTGTCGTCACCGCGCAAAAACGATCCTCCACGATTCAGGCAACACCCGTCAGCATCTCGGCGGTGACCGGCCTCGGTTTGCAGGAGCGCGGCATCACCTCCCTTGCCACACTGGCTCAGGCAACGCCCGGGGTCTCGTTAAAGAGCGAAGGGCCAAGCCAGACCGAAATCGAGATGCGCGGCATGACCTCGAGCGGGGGCAATTCCCCGACCGTCGGCTTCTATCTCGATGACGTTCCGTTGACAGGTCCGGCCGGCGCACAAAACGGCCATGTGATTATCGACCCCTCGCTTTATGACTTGAATCGCATCGAGATCCTGCGCGGACCGCAAGGCACCCTCTATGGCGCGAGTTCGATGGGCGGCACGGTGAGGCTGATCACCAACCAGGCCGATCCGAGCGCGTTCGCAGGTTCGGCGCAAACTATTCTGTCGGGAACCGACGGCGGCGGTTTCAATCACAACGATAACGTCATGATCAACATCCCGTTGGTGGACGATAAGCTGGCGTTGCGTATTGTGGGATCGGAGAATTCTACCAGCGGCTGGATCGATCGGATCGTGGCCAAGCCCTTTCCGCTCACCAATATCAACCCGGCCACCGGGATCGCCACGCGCGGCGATGTCCAGAACGCTCCGATCGAAAAGGATTATCCCGGATCGAACGCCTATCAAATCTTCGGCACGCGCGTGAGCGCGCTTTGGCGGCCGACCGACAATCTGACGATCAAGCCGTCATTCTTCTACGAGAGCAGCAGGCAGAATGGCGTCGACGCTTACGACAGCGCACCGGGCGTTACAAACGCGCATTATGAGCCCTTCGATATTTCCGAACCGCTTACCGACAAGATCGCGGTTGGCAGCCTCACCGTGAATTACAGCTTCGATGGGTTCGATGTGACGTCGAGCACCGGGATGTGGTACCGCAAGTCGACACAGGTTGAGGAAGCCAGCGAAGAATTCAACAATCCGACTACGGCGGCGACCTTTAACTCCAATAACGGCCTGCCCAATCCCGGATATTATGGCCCTAACGGAAGCGGCCCGGAGTCCGGTCATGAGAGCGACCCATCAAGACAAATCAGCGAAGAGTTGCGATTCGCATCGAAGGGCGATGGGCCCCTCACATGGGTCGCCGGTGCATATTACAGCTATTTCTTCTCGCGGTGGACTTTCGCCGGGACCACGCCCAACTTCTCGGCATATGAGGACCTTGGCACGCTCCAGAGGGCGACGACACCCAACTGGTTCGATGCCGATGAGCCAAGCTCGATGGGTCAGTATGCGCTCTTCGGCGACGCGACTTACGCCATCACCGACCAGCTTAAAGCCGATGTCGGTCTGCGCTGGAATAATTACGACTATAAGTTCTCAGCATGCATCAGCGGTTGGGGTTCGGGACTGGGGGCCGCGCATCCGTCGTGTTCGGGTCTCATCAAACTAAACCAGTATGAACTGAATCCGAAGTTCAACCTGACCTACACGGTCGACCCTGATTTGATGGTGTATGCAACCGTATCGAACGGCGTGCGCCCTGGCGGGGGAGATGCCGTGTATCCGACGACCGGCGGTCTTTGGGGCCCGGCTTTCGCTGGATACCACTTTAACAGCAACAAGTGGCCTACTACCTACCAATCGGACTCGGTTTGGAGTTACGAGATCGGTGAAAAGGCGCGCTTCTTCGATCATCGTCTGACTGTGAACGCAAGCGTCTATTATGAGGATTGGAGCAATATCCAGCTCGAGGCATATCCCAACGTCTGGGCGCTGAACATCAACGGTAACGATGCCCATATTTGGGGCGGCGATATCGACACGGTCACAGTCCTGGGTGGGGGCTTCGACCTCAGAGCCGGCATCGGTTACTTGTATGAGACTTTGGATTCAGGCCCGCACTGGCAGATCAAGCCAGGCAACGTACTTCCCGACGTCGCGCGTATTAACGGGGACGTCATTCTCGCCTACGAGACGGACCTCACCGACAAATACACCTTTAAGGCACAGATCGAAAACTCTTATACAGGATCGCGCTACTCCTTGGCCTTCGGAAACGGTTTCGAGGTTAACGGTCAGTATATCAAGCTTCCCGGTTACGATCTGACCAACATTCGTTTCGGCATCGAATCGGACGACAATTGGGAGGCCTCGCTGTTCGTCAACAACCTGACCAACACGCACGCGCAACTGGAAAACCTGTTTCAATTGAACGAAGCCACCAGCACGTTCAATCGTGTCGTCACCAACCAACCGCTCACCGGGGGTATCGATTTGACCTTCCACTTCAGCGGTTTGGGCGGGTCCGAACCCGCGGCGGAAGCTGCCTACACACCGCCGCCGGTCCAGGCGCCGCAGCCTGCGGCACGCAGCTACGTGGTGTTCTTCGATTTCAACAAATCGGACCTCACGCCCGAAGCGGTCTCGATTGTCGACCAGGCAGCAAAAAATGCGAGCCCTGCCAAGGCTGCGATGCTCACCGTGACCGGCCACACCGATACCGTGGGGTCGGACGCCTACAACATGCGTCTCAGCCGGCGTCGCGCGGAATCGGTGGCGGCCCAGCTGGAAAAGGACGGGATACCGTCTTCGGAAATCACGCTCCTCGCCAAGGGCAAGCGCGAGCTGCTGGTCTCGACCGGTGACGGCGTGCGCGAGCCGCAGAACCGGCGCGTCACCATCGTCTATGACGGCGGTCCGACTACGTAGCCGCCAAACGACGATTCTTCGCAGGGAGCAATGTTGCGGGGGCGACACCACACGTTCCTAAGAACCCCAGACGTCGACCGGCGTCTGGGGCGGGATCAGAGTGAGCCGTGACCCGTGACTGATTTCCATATGGACGGTGCACAGAATGATGGGGGCGAGGTTGCTGTTGGAAGATGTCAGCGATGACGAGTGGGCGATCGTGAAGCGGCGAATCCCGAAAGCCGAATCAGCCAAGGAGGCTGCGAACCCCGTCATCCGTCCCAGCGTGAACGCGGTTCTGTGGCGGATGCGGACAGGCATGCCCTGGCGATTTATACCTGCGCACTACGGAGATTCGACGTCGATTTTTCGGCGGTTTCAAAAATGGAGCGGCGCGGGTGTGTGGGAAGATGTTACGAAACTTCTCGCTGAAATGAGGTCTACCGATCGCAGACTGGCACTAGAGCCGACGTTCCAAACTCGGACCGCGCTGTTGGATCGTCCCCGCGCGGCTGATCATTGCAGCGTACTGTAGCAAGCCATCGACAAATTTCGGTATCCCAAAGGGCGGCCCAACCGGGCGTGGCGGATATGGTGCGACCGATGGCGGAGATCGCCGCCCGTTCACCAGACGAACGGCGGAATGCATTTGAGCGTCAATTGTCGGACGGTCTTTATTTCTCGCTTACAACTTTGCACCGCTGGCTCCATGGATTTTCTATGCGGGAATGGGCCAGTTTTTAGGCATGTCTGGTTCCACACACGCGAAACGATACCGGTCGGCTGTGCCGTTGAGGCCCAATTGGCGGATGGCGGCCGAGCGCGCCGCCGCCGCCAGCCTCGAAATCTCTCTCAAGATGCAAAAGCTCGGCGTCATCAGCTATCTCACGGCGCTCAACGCTCAGCGGGCTTACCAACAGGCTGTCATCAATCTCACCCAGGCGCAGGCCAACCGCTATGCCGATACGGCGGCCCTGTTCCAGGCCCTGGGCGGAGGATGGTGGAATCGGCACGATTCCGATCCGTCCAGCACGGTGGCATTTGTCGAAGACGGCTCGCAGACGGCCAAGCTCAGATGAAGGATGACCCGATGGCCGGCGCGTGGATCGTCGAAATGGTGATTGCCGCTCTCGCCTTGTTGCTGGTGGCCAAGGTCGTCGGTGTCCCGTTCACAGGTTATTCGGTGGCAATTGCTCTGGCCGTGGGGGGATTGGTTGTCACGGCCTTGCATACCCATCGGAAGTGAACCTCTGAAAGATGACCTAAAGATCGTGCGGCTTTTGGCATTTTGACGGCGGGTTTTTTCCCGTCCTTATCGCCTGCC
>Ga0207044_1086_pt1 | contig 15621 bp, 15 predicted proteins | sample Alteio_BWMinCont_68_FD_153300 | JGI IMG/M metagenome (GOLD analysis project Ga0207044, IMG submission 153300) | Enriched cells from forest soil in Barre Woods Harvard Forest LTER site, Petersham, Massachusetts, United States -... | ecosystem: Environmental > Terrestrial > Soil > Temperate forest >... | reverse complement strand
TTGAGATGACGTTGAAGAGTGGGCTTTTTTGGGCTTCCTCCAATGTCAGCTTCTCGGTTGTCAGCTTCTTCAGATCATTGCCGATGAAAAGCTCGTTCTCAGGGAGCTGGATGGCGCCGAGCACCTTTGACGAGTTGTTCTGATAGACCTTCATGTCCTGAAACGTCTTGCCCTGATACTCGATAGGCCCGAGAATACGATTCTCCCATACGATGATTGAGCCAGGCTCGGCCATGTCCGCAACCTGACGAAAGCCGTTGAGGCATTCCTGCTGAGCCTCACCGCCTTGCAGTACCGTGTGAATGTACAAGCGCCGGCCGTGCTCCTTCAGCACGTCCCGGATGCCGTTGCGGACGATGTAATCCCACACAGCGATGAAGGAGGATGCCCCGTTATCGACGATAAACGGCCCATCCTCTTCGAGCATAAGGACTACCATCTCTTCAAATCTAATCGGGTCGAGGGCATTGTCTTTCAGGAGCTCGATCGCCCTAGCGTTAAAGGCCTTGAACGCGGCAAGTGTATGGTTGACGGGATCGGTATCGAAGCAACGGGGTTTCGCGCCTTTGTGCATCAAGTATTGAGCCATGAGAGAAGCGACAAAGCTCTTGCCTACTCCCCCCTTGCCTTGCAGTGTCATGTGAATGTCGTGAACCGACGTTTTGAGCTTCGCGGGTCCTTGGGTAGCGTTGTTGCCGTTCAATTCCGTTTTGGCCATGTCATCTCCTGTCTCTGCCGCTGGATTAATACAAATCTTCCTTATTCGCCGTACCACTGAAATTCGGGATAGTTGGTTTCTTTTGCTTCAGGTTCGCCAGCGGATCCGTCTTGAGGAGCGGCACTTTCTCGCCTGCCGACGTTGACGAGGTAGTAAGGGAGTCCTCATTGCTCATGAGAGGATTCAGCCCTCTGTCCGGTGGCGGATTGGATCGTTCGGCTCTTACCCAACGTGGTCTCTTCTCCTCTTCGCGTCGGATTCTTCCGATGTAAAGGGAGAGTTGCTTATATGAAATCGCGATCCCATGTTTGTTGAGCATGGCGTAAACATCAGTGAGACTATGACCCGAGTCGAGAGCAGCTTGGATATCGGGCAGCATCCACCGAATTTGACCCATCAGTGACTTTGGTCTTTGGTGCCTGAGCTTGCGGATCGATTCAAGAACATCTTCTGTCTTGTCGGCTGCACTCCTTCTCCCTGAGTTCACTCTGGTTGCCTCCAATATCCGGAATTCAACAATATTCGTATAGTTTTCATACAAAATGTCGTCAGCGTTGCCCGTAACGGCTTGAAGGGAATCGGAAGCCATCCACACAGCGAAGGCAAACCGCAAAGACACCGTAGTGGAACATAAAAGAAACGTGCCACCCTGCGGGGCTTTGGCGATGTTTACTCGTGTATTTACAGTCAGTTATGGTGTGGTACGTTCTCGATGCGTGTGCCACGTTTGTGGCGCACGTTATTTTCAGGGCGTTGTCGAACCGGTAAAGCTCCCCAATAACTCTCTCCATTTTTCATAACCCCAACTACAGAAATGTTGACATTGCCGCCAAAACATACTGTAGTAGATAGCAACCGGAGTCTAGTACGAAACCGTCGCAACCGTCAACAGCTTTCATACGATAATCATCATCCAAAGAGGGGTGTTATTTGGCTAGAAGAGGTGAAGGTCGTAACGTGCGCTTCGAACCGGCGATGCTTGAGGCGATTGACCAAGCAGCAAAGGACGGAGGTTTTGCCTCCCCTTCCTCGTTCATCCGGCAGGCAGTGGTTAATCAGCTCCAAGGCGCCTCGAAGGCCCTGAATGATACAGAGGAACGTATCTTAGCGACCCTAGAGCGCCAGAGCCGGGACATCCGCAAGTTGACCACGGCAGCCGTCCTCTCTTATGCCAGCCTCGACACTTTCATCAAGCTCTACCTGACCTACCAGCCGGAAATTCCGCCCGAGGCGAGGAGTGCCAGCGTGGCGACCGCGAAGCTGCGGTACGAGAAGTTCAAGGCCGATGTTGCCAGGGAAGTGACAGGCAACGTGGCCGCCGCTCTACGAGAATGGGTTGACTCATTAGGTAACAGCTGATGGCCACATTTGCTGTCGAAGAAAAACCGTTTCGTCTCCGTCCGCGCGCGAACAAGCGCGCTGGCCGAGACGAGATTTCGATTTGGAGCCGTGCAGGCCGCTCCGTGATGCGAATTGTTCGCCTCAACGTCCGGAAGCCGAAAGCCTCATCAGGCAAGGGAGCGAAGAAAACCGTTGCCCTTGCCAATAGATCGGGCCGAGTCAGAAACCAGAGAGTAGCCGTGCGCGTCACGTATGCTCCGAATCTCATGCCTGGTCATTGGAAAGCGCATGGGCGATATATTGCCCGTGACAGCGCGAGCCAGCCCACCAAAGACCTTCCGCCCGGCTTCGGGCCGGACGGGCCTGTGGGTGACATCGGCGGCACCTTGGCTGAATGGCAGAGGGCCAAGGATCCGCGTTTGTTCAAGCTCATCGTCTCACCTGAGTTTGGAGAGCGCATGGACTTGGTCGCACACACAAAAGCGCTGGTGGAGGGCATGGGTCAAGACTTGGGAAAGCAACTCGAGTGGGTTGCCGTTGTCCATCACAACACCGACCATCCTCATGTGCATGTGGCGCTTCGTGGTGTGTGCAAGGACGGACAGGAGATCAAGTTACCCCGCGAGTACATTCAGAAAGGGATTCGCTTACGGGCGGAAGATCTCGCTACAGCGCAATTAGGCATCCGTACTGAGGCGGACGTTGCCGAAGCCCATCGGCGCGAGGTCGTTCAACGGAGGTTCACTCCACTCGATCGGTCAATCGTAAAGCAACAGCCCGTCAACGCTAAGGGGCAGGACTTTGCTGCCCGAGCGAATCCCGCAGACCCGACGATGAAACCGTATCAACGGCAGCAAGAACAGTTTCTTGCGAACCGCCTCCGGGCGCTCGTTACTATGGGACTTGCGACTGAGAAAGGGCCGGGAGAATGGGAGGTCCGCGGCAATTTCACAGAAGTGTTGCGGACTATGCAACGGACCTCTGATCGGCAAAAATCAATAGCCCAACAAATGAGCCTTGCTTCAGATCATCGTCTACCGCTCCAAGTGGATGATTGGCGGAAATTAAGGACTATCGAAGGGCGCGTACTCGGACACGGCGAGGAGGAAAACAGCGCCAAGCGCTACATGCTTCTTGAAGGCACCGATGGGAAGTTGCACTACCTCACACACACGCCGCAGATCGACTGCGCCCGACAGGCGGGCCTGCTCAAGCCCGACTCGTTTGTGACGATCCAGAGGACGACGATAGACGGGAAGATCGGGCATCGGTTGGAAGAACACGGCACCGCAGACGCGATCGTGACGGACAGAGCGTTCATCAGCAATCGGGCGGCACGGCTCAATCAAATCCGAAATCACGCCAGCGCGCAAGAACGTCTCGACGGCTCGAAAAACGTATGGCCTGTTTACGGAGGCTGGCTCGGCAAGTACAACTCCGCTATCGAACAACGCGCACAGGAACTACAGACGGAAAAGGCAGCGCGCCAGGTCGAAAGGGATTTAGCAACGTTCCCGAGACCGCGCCGCAAGGACGTTGGCCGGTAAGGCTCCACAATAAATCTCGCCAATCTCAGCGCCCTGACTACAGGAAATGTTGACTTCTTCGCTCAAACCTACTGTAGTAGATAGCAACCGCAGTACGACACGAAGCCGCCGCAACAAAGGAGGATTTGCAATGGCTATTCAGCATGAAGTCTCGATAATCGAGACTGTCACGACCAACGGGAGTCAGATTGGTTTTGCCGCTGCACTGCGCATCCATCAGACGGAAGTCGCAAAACTTATCGAATCCGTCCACGGTCCCGGTACGGCAAACACGTTTTTGGACCATGTTCACCGTAAAGGAAGGTCGTACATAGACCTTGAAAGTGGCGTACAAATATGGGGCTCGAGCAAAGAGGATTTGGGGCAAGAAGACATCCGCCGCGATACGGTGGGCACCCTGGCGGACGCCCAGGGCGTATACGGCAATCTCTTTCAGCTAAATTACACGCGAGAAAACGAAGACGCTGCGAAGGAGCTGGTACAACGAGCTGGCCTACCCGACCTTGAGACCATCCGGACGCGGAACCCCTGGCTGAATGAGCAAGTGCCATTGCCGAGCTTGGAGCCGGAGGAGGCAGGGACTTTTGAGGCGGCAGAAATCAATGCTCGCGAAGCCGCAATCAATAGCGGGCCGCAGCAAGCCCTGATTGACGAGCTTGACGAATGGGGAGAACCGCGCCGGCGGCAGATTACTGCAGAGGATGACGCCGTAAGAGCTGACGCGAGGGCTGCGGACGAGCAACGCGAGCAGACGAATGAAACCGTCGAGAAAACCACGAAAGAAGGCTCGCACCTTCGGTTCGAGACATCCACCCGCACAGCCGAGTATGAGCCAGACACGAACACGGTCGATTTTACAAATAAGACAACCGGCACTAAAAGCGAACTAGTCCCGGGTGAAGGCCTCAGTGGTAGTCCTGAGTCGGCTGAAGCCGTTCGCTCCCGTACGGAAGAAGTGTTCGGAGCGAAGATCGATAGCGATGAGTTCGACAACAGCGATCAGTCCCTTGAAATTGCCGATCGCACCGCGGAACAGCGGCGGCTTGAGAACGCGCTGGCACTTGCGAGCCACGAGTTGAAGACGGAGGCCCAGGTCACTTTAGCTGACAAAAACGATGGGATCTACAAAGGAGACATTTTAGGTGTGACCGATAGCTATCTACTACAGCGCAGTGGGCCTGCTTCTGCGGTTGCGCATGACAAAGGCATCTTTAAAGACCTGCCCGGATACGGGCGCGACGTAACGATCCTCTATAGCGCGGGCACTGTGAGAGTGAACGTTCAGCCAGTAAGAGACAAGGGATTGGGGATTGAGCGATGAGCCAAGACATTGCACTTTACCGCACGCCCAAAAAACCCGGCGATATCGGAGGGTTCAACTGGAAGCCGACCTTGTTCGGCTTCCTTTTGTTGTTTGCCTGGAACGTGGTAGCGACCGAGTGGGTTGCATGGCACTTTTCCTTTCAGCGGGCTCTGGGTCCCGCTCTATTCCGCATGCCCGGCCTAGCGATCTATGAGCCTTTCCAGTGGGCATTCTGGCTTTGGAAATATGGGGGCAGCTCCAATGCCGACATACGCCTTCCAATCGTCGGGAGTGCTGGAATCGTGGTCGTTGGCACCGCTGTCACGATCATGCTTGTTGCGCTTCTCAACATGCGGCGCACAAAAAAATACCTCACTGGAAGTGAGGATTTGCACGGCTCTGCCAAGTGGGCCGATGCGGTCACAATTGAAGAAACAGGGCTTCTCGAGACCGACACAGGCGTATACGTGGGCGGATGGTACGACAAGGCGCTGCAGCGCCTTCATTATCTCCGCCACGATGGCCCCGAGCACATCCTGGCCTTCGCCCCAACCCGTTCAGGCAAAGGTGTCGGGCTTGTCATTCCCACGCTCCTTGCGTGGCAAGAGAGCGTAATTGTCTATGACATCAAGGGTGAGAATTGGGCGAAGACAAGTGGTTTCCGAGCTATAGGCCTCGACCAATTGTGCATGAAGTTTTCTCCAGTTGAAGACGGCAACGGCTCACGCTTCAACCCGCTGACCGAGGTTCGTATCCGGACCAAGCGCGACGTATCCGACGCGCAGAACCTTGCCGATATGCTCGTCCGCAGCGGCGAGGATAGCGCCCAGGAACGCTACTGGCAAGATGCCGCATCCTCCATCATGACCGGGATGCTCCTGCACGTCTGCTACGCCACGGCCGCCGAAGGGCGGTTCGCGACCCTTAGCGATCTCTGCCTAGTCTTCACCTACCCAGGTATCGGCTTCCGCGACACCCTGAATACACTCCTTAATTACCCGCACGACCCGAACTACGAGCGCGGCTGGCGCACTCCGGCAGGGCAGCCTACAAAGACCCACCCAACGGTGCGAGAGAAGGTTCAGGAAATGCTGGACAAGGAGGACAAGGACTTTTCCGGCGTGCTCTCGACGGCCAAGACAGCTCTTACGCTCTACAGCGACCCTCTGGTCGCGAAGAATTGTGCTGTGAGCGATTTCACAATTCAGGATCTCGTGAACAGCTACCGCCCCATATCGCTTTACCTTGTTGTCCCTCCGAGCGACAAGATTCGACTGAGGCCTCTTATCCGGCTCATGTTCACGATGATCGTCAATCGCCTCACCGAGAAGATGGACTTCGAGAACGGGGCACAGAAGACGAATCGGCACCGCCTTTTGTTCATGATCGATGAGTTTCCGTCTCTCAAAAACATGCCCATTTTCGCTGATGCCCTCAGCTACATGGGCGGTTACGGGCTGAAAGCTTTCCTGATCACTCAAGACATCCGCCAGATAGTCAGCGAATACGGGCAGAACGAAAGCATCGTTTCGAACTGCCAGATCCGCATCGCTTACGCGCCCAACCAGTACGACACCGCGGAGTTGCTATCGAACCTCAGCGGCACGATGACCATCGAACGCGCAACTGTCAACTATTCAGGTGACCGCACAGCAGCGGTCATGAAGCACGCCAACACGAGCATTCAGTACGAAGAACGTCCGCTCATCACCCCCGACGAGGTTATGCGCCTCAGGCCCGCACGCAAGAAAGGCTTTGGATGGAATCAAAGGATCGTCGCGCCAGGTGACATGCTCATTTTCATGTCCGGTACGCGGCCCATCTATGGCACTCAAATGCTCTACTTCATGGACCCGGTTCTGAGGGAGCGCGCCGCCATATCGCCTCCAACGAAGTTTTACCAACTCCAGCACCAAAACAACATTGACAACGAACATGAGATCGATTTCGAAAGGGAAGAGGCCACGGTCCGGCCTCAGCTCTCACTTGCGTTTGCGCCTGAGCAGCCGGCTCCGGTCGACGAGGGGAACCTGCCTGACGAGGACACCGTTGTTTCTGACGAAGGCATGGAGATGGTTCACCAACCGCGAACGGAAGGGACACGCGGCGTCCCCATAGCGCCGCCGCCTGTTTCAGTGTCTTCAGATGAGAGCGAGGGTGGGATGGCCCCGACGATAGTCGAAGTTTCCACTGTCACGCAGGCGGACTTCGCGCCGATCGGCGGGATCAATCAAGGGAGGGGATAGTTATGCGGCATTACAGCAGCTATTGGACTGGCGACGGAAATCTGACGGCGCCCATCGAGATTCGCCACCTGCCAAGCGGGACACCCGTAGGCACAACGCGAATCGCCATTAGGGAAGTCTGGGATGACCCGAAGAAGGGCAAGCAAACCCACACGTCCTTTCTCAACCTTGTTTTTTGGGGCGAAGCTTTCGTAGAAGCAGCCAAGCATTTCCAAAAGGGTCAAAACATCCACGCCGAGGGAGCGCTTAAGAGCCGCACCTTCGAGAGCGGCGGCTACAAACGGACGGTGACTGAAATCACGGTCTCCCGTGCTTTCGCTATCGCCTCATCCGACAGTGACGAGCACAACGCATTACCAGAGGAGGAGGGAGCTAATGGAAGCCACAATGCAGACAACCACGAGGACGCAGGCTGGCCCCAAGTCGTGTAAACCAGCCCGGAAACGTCGTCCTGTACTACTGGCAATCGCCATCATCTTCATTTCAACAATCGGCATCGCGGGTATTGCCGGCGTCCGATGGAACCCAACAGCGTCAGTTCGGACAGGCCTCTACGTCGTCACAAATGACCAGAATGCGCCCCTGGTCGCCTTTTGCCCGACAGGGGAGGCCGCAGCCGAATCCATTTCACGGGGTTATCGTCAACGCGGCCTGCAATGTCCTGATAAATACGCGGCGTTGCTCAAGCCGGTCGCCGCCAGAACCGGCGACACGGTAGAAGTCAGCCAGAAGGGAATCAGCGTCAACGGAAAACTGCTTCCCAACACCGCCGCCGTCAAAATCGATTCAAAACAACGTCCTATGCACGTTTGGCCCAATGGAACATACATTGTGCAGCCCGGAACGGTTTGGGTTCTCTCCACCTACAACAGATACTCCTACGACTCCCGTTACTACGGGCCAATCCAGGTCTCGACGGTGATCGCCCATGCAAAGCCTTTCTGGACTTCTCACTAAAGCGAGGCAGGTGGCGCCGCCTCTTGCATCGTTGCTTGCCGGAGCGCTGGTAGGGGCTGTAGCGTGGAGTGGTCATACACTGACCATCCCCATCAGTCTCGTCTTTTGCTTCGGCCTCCGCTTGGCGCCAGGCCCGCTGTGCCGCTTCCTGCTTTGTACGGCCTACTTCGGCGGAGCGACCTGGACGATGTTGCCCGGAGCGGCCGTCTTCTATGGCTCTGAATTCAATCCAGGCGGGATCTTCTGGATGTGGGTGGGATTCGCTATTTTGATGGGCGCTCCGTGGGCCCTGCTATGCAGCCCATCACCGCGCCGCCTTGCTTGGGCGATTCCAACCTGCTTTGTGCTCACTTCAATTCCGCCGATCGCACTCGCGAGCGTCGCAAATCCCTTAACGAGCGCCGGCGTTCTCATGCCTCGAACGAGTTGGTTCGGGCTCGTCGCTACTATCGGCCTCGCAACGTTCATGGCTCTGCGCCCACTGTACGGCTTGCTCGTTTGGTTCGTGCTGTTCAACATTGCATATCTCACCTACCGCCCAGCTCCGTCTCACCCCAACTGGCAGGGTATCGACACTGAGTTTGAAGGAGCAGGGATCAATCTTCCGGACCCACTCAGCGAGTACCGGAACGCACAATTTATCCAGCGCACCGCCCTTGCTTCGCAAGCGAACGTTGTTGTTTTCCCTGAAACGTCCGTGCATCGATGGAACAGCTCGACCGATCTCTTTTGGGGTCCACAGCTCCGGCTCCTGCAGCAGCAGGGGAAGACGCTCCTCATTGGAGCGGATGTTTCAATCCCTGGAGGGACCGCCTACAAGAACGTCGTCATCATTCGTGGCCAGGCGGCAACGGGACAGTTCCAGCAGCGCGTTCCTTTGCCGGTGGCTATGTGGAAACCTGGGGCACCCGACAGCGTTCCCTTGAATCTCAACGGCCCCGGAACGGTACAGGTCGGCCATGAACGGGCAGCGATCCTAGTTTGCTACGAACAGCTCCTCGTATGGCCGGTTTTGACTTCGATGGCCGAACGACCTTCTATTCTTGTTGGAGTTGCGAACGATTATTGGGCGAAAGACACCATCATTCCGGCGATCCAGCATAGCTGCTTGGAAGCGTGGGCACGGCTCTTCAACATCCCTCTTGTAAAGGCGGTCAATACCTGATGACCTTCCAGAGTCAGCAATTGTCGTACAGAAATCTGACAGAAATGGGGGCGCTCAACCGCGTTGCCCCAGCCCTGGAGATAAACGTCAACAAGGTTCATACAAGAATCGGGCAATTGCGAAAGTACGCCGCGATGCTATTTTCTGTGTTCGTTTGCAGCTCGTATATGGCCGCCCAGGCGAACAATCGTATGCGTCAGAGCAACGCATGGTGAGAGCTACGGATGTTTCGCAGTCCAAGCCGCGGGAGTGATGTCTGCGATATGCCGAACCGATACGTTCGCGAGGCCAGGCAGGATGTCGGCGAGGTATTTGCGGATCGGGATCTTGAGTCGTCGACAGCTTTCGACGACTGAGAGGATGGCGGCTACGCGCGGGCCGGCCTGTTCGCTGCCGATGTGGATCCAGTTCGCTCTGCCGACCGCGATTGGGCGCATCGAGTTTTCGGCGAGGTTGGTGCTCAGCTCTAGATCCGGATGATCGAGGAACCGGATGAGTCGTTTCCAGATCGCCAGCGTGTAGCTGCATGCCTGCCCTGCGGCGCTCTTCGGCAACACCGTCTTGCTCATAGCCAGGATGTGACTACGGATCTCCTCGAGCAGAGGCGATGCGTGCTGTTGGCGCAGAGCATGACGTTCGGCATGATCCATCTTCTCCTCGCGAGCCCTGGCATCGATTGAGAACAACTTGTCCATTAGCTGTACTGCCCGTATCGAGGCGGCGTCCTGCTTGTTCAGCTTGACTGCATCCACGAAGTATCTTCGCGCATGCGACCAGCATCCTGCGTGCACCATCTTTGCTCCGCCCACTCGATCGTATGCAGCGTAGGCGTCGGTTTGGAGAAGGCCATCGAAGTTGCCGAGGAAGTTCAGCGGGCCTTCACGCTTGCGACTCATGCGGAAGTCGAAAACCGTGATTCCGTATGGTGTTCCATATTGCCACATGTAGGCTTGATGATTGGTGCCACTGCCGTCGTGCGTCTGCACATCGACAGGAGTTTCATCCGCCTGGATGTAGTTGCCTGCGAGAAGCTGGCGTTGCATCGCTTTGGCCACGGGCATCAGCATCTCTCCGATGGCCATCACCCAGCCACACATCGTGGCCCGGCTGATGTCGATGCCTGCGTCGCGAAGCAAGGCCACGCTTTGCCTGTAAAGTGGGCTGTGGTCGCAGTATTTGTTCACCACTGTGTCGATGATTACGCCATCGGACACCAAGCTCTTGTCGATGATCCGAGCGGGCAGAGGAGCCCCGGTCACGCCTTGCTCCGGGCAAGATTTACACGCCCGCTTCTCGCGTTTGGTCACTTGAACGAAATACTCGGCCGGCTTCACGTCCAGCACTTCGCTGACCTCGTAGCCGATCACGTTATTTTCGCCCCCGCAGTTGCCGCATACGCACTGTTCCGGCGTGCAGGCGATTATCCGCTCGACCCGCGGCAGGTCGGCAGGAAGCGTTTGACGGCCGGGGTGCTTGCGCTTCTTCTTCTCTTTCGAATTCGGTGTAAGAACCTCACGCTCACTCTCGGCAGCCACTTCCTCGCTGCTGACCCCCGGCTCCTGCTCCAGCAACTCCAGTTGAAGACTGCTCAGCTTCTCGCTGCCCGGTCCATATTTTTCGATCCGCTGCAAACGAAGACGCTCTTCCAGAACCTGGATCTTCAACTTCGAATAGGCTGCCTCGTTGGCATATGCATTCAACCGCCCGCTCACCAGCGCGAACAGCGCGTCAGGCAACTGTGTTTTCAGTTGTTCGAGAAGGTCTGCGTTGGAAGAAGAATCGAGGCTCGGAGTGGACTGCGGAGAAGATGGATTGCTCTCACTCACGATGCTCTTTTGATAACACCATCCATGAGCAGTTGCAATCATTTCGTGCAGTGTTTACGCGGTGTTTCGTAACTCTTCTGGTTCCGCAGCGCGCGTCGCGCGGTGCCATCTTCGTGGCTCCGTTTTCTTTAGATCGATGCCTCCCAGCAGAAGCGCCAGCTCTTCATGACTCAGCACGATCTTCTTCACCGTGCTGTCCGCATCAGGCCACCGAAAACAGCCGCGATCCAGCTTTTTCGCGCACACCCAAAGCCCGCTTCCGTCATACACCAGGAGCTTCAACCGATTGCGCCTCGCATTCGTGAAAAGAAACACATGGCCGCTTTCCGGGTCGCAGTTTAGATGATCGCGCACCAGCCCGTACAGGCCATTGAAATTCTTCCGCATATCCGTGGCGCCGGCCGCCACATAAATCCGTGTCGCCGGTCCAAACCCGAACACCGCCTATGCCCGGTCTACAACCGTCAACAGCCGCTCCAGAGTCGCGGCATCGAATCCACGATGCACTTCAATCCGGCGCCCGCTTCGCAATCCAACCACCAGCACGCCGCCGGCATCGCCACTTGCTTGTTCCGGAGCGCTTGCAATCACTTCAACGGGAACCATCTGCGTGGCGGATGGTCGCGGCACTTGATGAACCCTCCGACGGTACTTATCCAATGCCGCTACCGACAAGCCGCGCTGCTGGCAGAACGCATCCCGCCGCAACCCGCTGGCCTCGAACTCTGCAACTAGCTTCTCTACCTCGATCCGACTACGCCGCCTCTGCACGACTCTCACTTCGCTCATGACTCAAGTGCACCACTGAATGCCGCGGCACAACAGAGTGCGTTGCTCTGACGGATACAAACAATCGGCTTCCTATGGCCACGTTCGACGAACTCGCCGCGAAATGTGCTCCGAGCGCCGCACTAGACACGTTACAAGCTGTCGCGCTGACCGAATCGGCCTTACACCCTTTCGCCCTCAGCCTGAACTATCCAGCGACCGTAGCGGCCTATAACGGCCTCCAGAATCAAGAGGTCTACTTGTCCCGCCAGCCCGAGACCCTGGCCGAGGCGATCCACTGGACACGCTGGTTTCACAGTCACGGCTATACAGTGAGCGTCGGCCTAATGCAAATCAACAGCGAGAACGCGGCCAGGTTCGGGGTCACCGTGCGCCAGCTTTTCGACCCATGTATAAATGTGGCAATCGGAGCACGGATGCTTGGAGCGATTTACTCAACAACTCAGCATTCCGCCAAGCCGGATGTGAATTCGCTGATGTCCACCTTTTCCGCATACAATTCAGGTTCATTTACAACAGGATTCAAGAACGGGTATGCGGCTACAGTAATGAGCAAAGCCCATCGAGGAGCAGGGAACTAAAGGAATTCATTGGTTGCGTAGACGGTCAGACATTGTGATTGGAACGGGAACCCTAGTGGCGGAACCTCTCCTGGAGGCGACGGCCTGACTACCGCAATCTATGGCCAGCCCGAAATGGTCTCCGAGGCGAAAATTTGAGAAAGGGACGAATCGCCCAATATACAGACCCGAGCCGGATCGATCGAGACGTTTCGGTTACCATCGCGTCTATACTCGTGAATCATGCGACGGAAGACGCAAATCACAGTTCTGCTCGGCTTTCTGTTCGGAACCTCGCCGGCGTGCTATGGCCAGAGAAAGATAGCCTTGCATGACGTGAGCGAACATGGAGCTCCTCTGCGCGTCTCTGGAACAATCTCATTCGAAGTCGACCCGTCGCAGGCGATTCGATACACGTACCGCACCGAAGGCTCCGTCGCAAATGTATCGGACAGGGACCTAGTGTGAGAATACAGGGCTGTGAAACTCACGCCGCGATTTCTCCACCTGAGACTTAATGTAGTTGTATTGCTCGTTGCAGAACTGAATGCAGCTGTTAGACCAGATGTTGTATTTACCCTGGTCGCCAAGTCTCTGTTCCATGTATGCCTTGATCGCCATGTCTTCGTCTGGCTGCGTCTTGAAACGCTCGATCACGTTTCTGCCGGGCTCTTCATAGTCTTCGTAGACCTCTCCCGTTCCGGTTCCACCTCTAACAGGGGTTTCGTTTCCATAGTTCGCAGACGACTCCCATGTGTATGGTGCATCGGTACCGAAAGAAAAGCCCTCGATTCGATCTCCTTCTTCGCTTGTCACGACCAATCTTTGATGACGGCCAAATGCGTGAGTCCAGCCACCATGCTCGTGAATCAGATCATTGAATGAATAAGAAAATGCACCGGTAATGGCACCATTCGCAAACTTGCCACCATCCAATTCTGCCACCGTTCCCCCGACGACCGCCGCTCTCGCAGTGTTGGCAGCCATATCGTCAAATTGAGGCCCATATAGACTGGACGCCTTTGTGGCAGCGGTCGACACGAAACCTTTCCAAAAATCACCACCTTCGACCGCTTCCTTAGCGCCGCCAACCACGCCATGCGCGGCGACGGATTCAATCTGAGAGGTAGTGCTCAGCTCCTCTTCGGCATCGAAGTACTCACCAACTCCGTAAAATGCTGCGCCTGAAAGCGCGCCAATGGCAGCCCCCCTGAAAGCAGACTGAATGATCTGATCAGGTGTGCCTCCATACAGCGCCGTGGCGGTCGCGCTCCCAGCAGCCCCTGCTGCTGCTCCGGCTAAAATAGCGTCTCCGAGCGTGATAGCCTCCGGAGTGCCGGTACCGAGCGTCACATAGGTCACTACGATGACTACAGCTACGACGATAATGACGCGGTAATTCTCGCCGACCCACTTGACTACCTCCCCGCCGAAATGTGTCACTCCATGCCAGACATCGGTCGCGGCGCCGCCAATTGCGTCCTTAGCGTCACTCCAGAAATCAAGTCCACTTGGATCGACGTAGCGGAGGGGGTTGTTCCGTGTATATAAGTACGGATCGCCACCCTGGCTGTCAGACATTAGCTGATTGATTGGATCGACAGACAAGAAGAGACCAAGCGACGGATTGTAAATTCGCCCGTTCATGTGAACGAGCGAAAACGCGTCGATATGTTCCTGGCCGGTAAACCCTCTATTCCATGAATTGGCCAGGGTCTGTGCTTCCCCTGGGCCGGGAGCTCCGACACCCTTCTCATCGCGCGCCCCCTAAGGGTCGTACCAGTACTTTTTGCGCAGGATGCCGTTTTGATCGGTAATGCGCACTACGGACCCAAGCTGGTCCATGTGCAGATACCACGTCTCCCGTGTTGTGAGTTTACCGTACCATTTGGGCGGGGTGTCCCCGGACTGACCAGGAGTGTGCGCTCCGGAAAACGTCTCCTCAGTCTCTACAAACGCGAAGGCGCCAGACCCATTGACCAAATAGTTGCGACTTCGTACGAACTTCGTCGGGACGCTGAGCCCCGCTAAGACAAGGCCGGTCGATCCCTGGATCGGTGTCTCGGACGTTCTCTCGTACAGGCCAGCATACACGGTCTCTTCTGAGACCCCTCCCGCATGAAGGATCTGTCGAAATCGATCACCGCCCGGCCCGTAATCAAAAGTGCACCATTTATCCTTATCCAGATAGACGCGATTCACTCGGTTGTCCGAGGTGTAGTCGATATGGCCCGCCGGAGCCGAAATCATGTTCCCATTGAGGTCGAAATGGTAACTTTGGGCATATCTTCCGTAGTTGGTACTCTGGACGCCGTGAGAGGGACTGCCATTCGTACCGTCGTTACTGCCGGGAGTAGGGCTGTAATGAAAATCACCAATATCCGACTTATACGTAGGTCGCCCAGCGGCGTCGTATCGATACTCCGAACGACGCCCGTCACCGTCGACCAGCACGACCAGCCGATTTATTTCGTCATACCCGAACGTCTCGGCGCGGTTGTCGACCGTTTCCGTCCGGCTCATTAGGTTGCCAACCAGGTCGTAGTCGACACTCAGATCTAAAATGGGCTGCGCGCCAACGCCCGTGACCCGCACATTCCGTAGTCTCGAGTCTAGGTCGCTGAATTCACGTACAGTCGACACGCCATTGCCGAACTGCTCCTCTGTTATGCGACCGAGGGAATCGATTCTCTTGGCCGACCAATAAGACTTCTTGGTCCCCCCGTCCCTAACTGAAACGAGAAAGCCATTTGCGTCGTAAACATTTTCCACGGCCAATGACGATGGGTAAGTTATCCTCCTGACACGACCCAATGGGTCAAACTCCGTCGCCGTCACGAATTGCTCTTGGTCGATTTGCACGACGTCGATTGACCCTCGACTAACTTGATCGTAGAAGAATTGCTGGCTGTAGCCGTTGGAGGCTGTGATTGATGCTAACTTGCCAACTCCGTGCTGCGCGGTGTCGTATGTCCATATAGTTGTGGCGTCCGTCAGCACTCTCTTTGTTGGCCTGCCAGCCGCGTCGTACTCCATGGTCGCCAACTGACCCTTTGCGTCGGTTTGACGGACAACGCGGTGAAATGGATCGTAGTCGTAGTGCCAAGTTCCGCGGTCAGGGTCTGCGACGGAAGTTTTATTGCCCCAATCGTCGTAGGCATACTTCGTG
>Ga0207044_1085_pt1 | contig 15622 bp, 14 predicted proteins | sample Alteio_BWMinCont_68_FD_153300 | JGI IMG/M metagenome (GOLD analysis project Ga0207044, IMG submission 153300) | Enriched cells from forest soil in Barre Woods Harvard Forest LTER site, Petersham, Massachusetts, United States -... | ecosystem: Environmental > Terrestrial > Soil > Temperate forest >... | reverse complement strand
TGGCAAAGACGATAAATCAGCCCACTATATTAGATTTAGCTGAGTTGGTGACATCCCCCATTGCGGAATTCACTTTTGCTTCCATCTTGCGTAACCCAAATGCCGATGCAGCTGAAATTAAAAAAGCCATTGACGATATAAATGCGGCTCACCAACCTGCTCCTGACGTTAGCTCTAACTCTAGCACGCAAGCAGCACCAACCGATTCATCCAAAGAAAACAAAACGGATACAACACCACCACCACCGCCAAAACCACTAACAGAAAAATCTAACAGCCCTACTTTTGCTCCTAAACGAACTAAAGGGAACCAAAATACATTATCCCTTTCAACCAGCTCAATTACAGCTGAGTACGATCAAAGAGAATTACCAGCTCACGCACATGCAACCTATTTATTATCACTTTGTGCAGATCTCGGTTTAACTGTGACTTATCAGCCCGCTATGCTGACTATTTATGACAAAGACGCTAACAATAAACTGCATACCGCTATTTTAGATTATCACATCACACAAACTAACCGTGACAGTGGCAATCTTTTTGAATTTCGATCCAAAATTGACACCTTGCAAAACGGTACGCTCAAAAAGAAATTTATTGCGCTTTCTAATGCCTTACATGCACAAACTAAAGAAATTGAAGCACATACCATTATCATTGATCATTTCAATAACGAACTGGATCAGTATCTTGATAACAGCAGCGACTATACTATTGACGATATCGCAAAATCTTGTGATCGCTTAGATGAAAAACTCTTTGGAAAAAAACCGCTAGATTCAAAAATGCAAGCTGTAGTTACCGGCGTGATTTATGCTCTAGTCGGCGCCGCGCTTGGCTTCGTTGCTGGTGCTGTAATCAGTGGCGCCATCAGTGGCGGCTTTGCTGCTATACCTGGCGCGTTTATCGGTGCTATCAAAGGCTTTTCGTTGGGTAATGCTATTGGCGCCGGCACACTCGTTGCTGGTGGGTTAGGCGGCTTATATGGCTATGATCACAGCTTATTTAATACGAGAAAAAACAACGATACTTATTTAAAAAACAAAGCAGACATCATTGGCAGTCCGGAATTAGATAAAGCCGTACATACCAAATATTCTAGCTTTAGAACGAGATAATTTATCCACTGAAACGAGGAGAAATCACATGTCTGCACCTGTTAAATTAACAGAAAAAAATCAAACGAAATTTTTTCAGAACGGCAAAAAACCTGAATACGTCGTTACAGTGTCCGACAAAAGATATTGGGATTTTCTTCGTCTTGCCAGCAGTAATGACAACATGGGTTTTCAATTCCATGAGAGCACACACACTGTTCATCTTGCTGCCATTTTACCTAGCGATGCAACGGTAGACCTCCAAACAACGCCTACTGCTAATGCTTTCCACTACAATAACTGCATTGATCGCGCCATCGAATGCCCTCGTTTACTTGAATTCGCAAAACGAGTCAAATCCTTAACGGAAGGCAAAGTAAAAGAAGCGTTTAAAGGCTTATTTGTTGCATTTCTCGATAACCAAATCTCTTTTTCTGACAATGAAAATTACGGCATTATTCTGGATCATTTTATGAAAGAGGCAAAACTGTATAATGACGGTTTACGCTCCTTTGATGACATTGAACAATCTAGCAGAGACCTAGAAAATAAAATTTCCGGCAAAAATGAAAAAATCAGTGTCACTGTGCGCATGGCAGTTCTCGGTGTGATCGGCGCTCTTATCGGTGCAGCGGTTGGTCTTAGCATTGGTTTTGGCGCGACCGGTGGTATCGGCGCAATTCCAGGCGCTATCGCGGGCTTATTCAAAGGCTGGACTACTGGAACGGCGACAGCGGCAACAATAGGTGCGACTAGTGGCTTCTTGACTGGTGGCTATTTAGGCTTCTTTAGCGCCAAGAAAACCAACAACAAGCTTGCGGAGAGAGAAATGTCTGCTGAATATATCGGCAACGTCACTACCGCTTATCAAAACGTATTTAGCAAACTACAACACCGCTAAAAATATCACTTTAAACAAAAACGTAGGCCGCTCTGTTCAAAATTAGAGCGGCCTTTATTTTTCTCTTTAATATTTCCTTAAGAATTAGAACTTACAATTTCGGCCTAATAATATAGATAATATGAGAATTCCATAATGCCAGAAGCTTCCAGCCCAGCTAAATCATCTAACAATACGGTTCGCAATCCTAAACTGGGTGACTATCTTCTTTATTTAAATAAGCAACTCAAGCTCAAATTTATCAAACAAACCACGGATGGAACACTGGTTCCCGATCTGGATGAACAGAGCAAAGCGCTTTTCCACCAAAACTTATGGAATATTGCGCATTCTAAACACCATCAAAATAACGAAATTGCTGATTTAGCCCAGCGCGCCTCTAAAATTAAACAGAAAAAAATCGACACGCTATTTAGAGTACTGATCGGTATTTTGTATGAAAAAGAAATTGATTTATCTGAGTATAAATACGCCACCATTATCAAACATTTTTCTGAGCTAGCGGGCAAAATCATCTCGCCTAACGCAAATCTCACAACTGAATCGTTAGAGTTATCTTATAATGATCTCCACAAAAAATTAATGGGCACAAGCCCCTACAGCGCGTCTACCATGGCAGTCCTTGGTGGCTTAACTGGCGCAACCGCTGGTGCGGCTTCCGGCGCGGCGCTTGGCGTTCTTGCGACAGGTTGGAGCGGCGGCATCGGCGCCTTGCCTGGCGCGGTGATTGGTTCGTTTACCGGATTCAACCTGGGTTCAACTTTGGGTGCGGTGGCTGCTACTGGTTTGAGCGTTGCTGGTGCTTACCAAGGGACGCTGTATGCTAAAGATAGACAAGATGAGCATGATGCAGTCATCGCCGCGTGCAAAGAAATTTATGACTATTTCTTACCAAACGCCGAAAATCTTTTCCAGCAAATCGCTTGCGAAGCGGAAGGCTATAAACATAGCTATGACCTTGGCACAAAAACAGTCGTTATCGAAAGCAACACGCTTGATGATAATGCAAAAAAAGCTATTTTAGAGCGCAATAAAAATAAGTTTGAAGCAAGCCCCGATGCACTTTTTTCACTGGCTCTTGCAATAAATGATTTGAAGAAAATAAAAAATTTCCCTATCGACATTCGGCGTAATTTCGATGCGCTGTTCAAAGGCTTGTTAGTCGATAATAAAGTGACTGTGACCGATAAAAATATTCACATCATCATCCTGCATTTCACCCAAATGGCTAAAGCGCTTAAAACCAAGCCTAAAATGAGTGAAGCTGAATTACAACGTTGGGCGGATAAATTAGATGTCGCTGTATGCGGCAAAGAACCCTTACCGACCAGCCTTAAAGTCATTATCTATGCTTTGTTCAGCGCGATCCTTGGCGCCACTGTTGGCTTTATTGGCGGTGCTATTTCTACGTCGTGGACTGGCGGCTTTGGTGCAATTCCAGGTGCTATCATGGGTGCGGCTAAAGGATTTTCTTTTGCGGGCTCAATTGGGATGACGGCGACTGCAACAACAGGTGCTTTCACCTTTGCTGGCGCTGGAGCTGGATTCTTTAAATCAGAATCAGAACATCAAAAATATCTCGATAAGCGCAAAAAACGTTATGCACCGGAAAACAGTAACGATGTTTATAAAGCGTGTGATAGTTTTAATCCGAGCAAACAGCTGCGTAAAAAATAAACTCGTCAAATAAGCCTAGAGTTGTTTTTATTTTGGACACTTCTAGGCTTGCTTAGAACTAACTCCTCTTTCATTAAGATTTCCTTAAGCTATTCTAGTTATAATTTTTGCCAGTTTGTTTCATGCTTTTATTTCCAATCCAGGAGAATTTAAATGTTTAGTAAATCAAAAAAATCAATTGATCTAAAAACCAAAACCGACAATTTTGCTTATGTACTTGGCTTATATAAAATAAAATTTGAACGAGATAGTAACGACAATATTACGATTACTTCTGGCAACAAAACAGTGCATAACAATGTGGCGATAATAGCGAAGAATTTATTAAATAGTGATATTTCAAGATTGGCTGTTGCTGTTAGACAACTAAACAGCGAACCGATGCCGGAAGAAACGAAGAAATACTTCAACGATTTCCTTGAGGCTGCAACTCATTTTGAGATGGATTTATCCGTTAAGAGCAATCAAGTTTTAATTAAACATATTGCAAACTTAGCTAATGCGGATAATAAATATTGCATGACAGCTGACGGCAAATTTGATGCACCAAAATTCTGCAAAATGATCGATGATGATTTAGCTAAAATTAAAAACTGCAAAGCACCGATGAACCCCATCTTAAAAGGTTTTGCATTTGCTATCATCGGCGCAATGATTGCCGCCACATTGGGCTTTAGTGCGGCTGTTATCGCAGCTGCTGGCGTTACTGCAATCAAAGTAGGTGGCTTTAGTGCATTTGCAACCGCGGCGGCAACAGCAATTAAGGGTATAACTGCGACCAGCGCTACTGGCATGACAACACTTGCCTCATCACAATTAGGCGCCTTGGGCGGCTTCTTCCTTGGTGCGCGCAATGGCTATAAAAATCGACAAACTTATTTATTTGCGAAGCAACCTGCAAATAAAGATTTGGAACTAGCAGCTAATGCGATTAAAACTCAAATCAGCATGAAGCCCAGCCTAGGTTAATTGAACAACCAAGCTGAGCCAAAGGCGCTTCGTATCATCAATTAACGGTACGAAGCGCCTTATTTTTATCTACGATGCAGGAGTAATAGATATGCCAGCACCAAAAGCCAAGCCGGAACCAATCACGCTTGATTGCCATAGAATAGACTTGTTTATCTTGTGGGGACATCGTTTAGCGCACAACATTGAGGTTACATGGAATGACACTACGAAAAAGCTGGAAAATACAGACCCTGACATTACCAAAGCACTTCAGGCTAAGGCTGCACAAAACCCCAGAATTTTAACCTTTGTTGATTCATTTGTGGATTTATACAATGATCAGCTCTTACTAAAAGATATTCGCATTTGTTATGCGAATCTTTTCAAAACATTGTTAAATGAAAAAGTTAATATTGCAGATCCTAGCGTTAAAATTGTTATTTCTGAATTCCACACTTTAGCAAAAAAACTGCATATGGAACGTCGTTTAGACAAAAGCGCCGTTGATAAATTTGCTGCGAATCTTGATCGAGAATTGTATGGGCAAAAGCCGATTCCTGTTATGTTAAAAACAGCGATCTTTGCTTTGATTGGGTGTCTCTTTGGTGCGGTTGTTGGGTTTGGTGCAGGTGTCATTTCAACGGCTTGGGCTGGGAGTGTTGGTGCATTGCCTGGGGCGGCGTTAGGCGCGATCAAAGGTATGTCTATTGCAACTACTGTTGGGCAATATACATTAGCGGGTCTAGCAACGGGTACGCTTGGTTTTGGTTTTTTTGCGGGCGCAAGTGCGCGCAACAATCATCAGATTTATCGAAATAAAAAAGAAATTGTTGCAGCTGATATTCCGACTGTCATTCCTGATGTGAATGCGATTATTAAAAGCTTGAAACCTCAAAAACCTCCAATGAGATAAAACCATGAGCTCAACAAGACCCTCTGACACAACAACGTTAACACCGGAAAAACCGATAGCTGATCAGTTTGTAAATCTTGCTTGTGAGATTTTTCATTGGCGCGGGACAGACAGTGAAGAAAAGCTTTTGAAAGAAAAATATTTTCAGAATATACATATTTTTAAGTTGGCGAATGCGGCGAAAGGGATTAAAGCGGAGGAGATTAAGCAGAAATTTTATGCTTTGCTTGATGCGTTGATTAATGCGGAAAAAACCAATCTGACTGACAAGCATTATCAGATCGTAATTAATTTTTTTCATCGAGAAGCGCAGGCGATTTTGAAAGCGGAAAAATCGAAGCATCCGCGTAGCTTGAAGAGTATTCGGGCGTCTTATCAAGAACTTGATGCACAATTGTATGGGAAGCCGCCGCTAGGGTCTGAGCTGAAGGCTGTTATTTGTGGGATTGTTGGTGCGTTGGTGGGTGCTGTGTTGGGTGGAGTTGTTTTTGCTGCGGTTACGTCGTGGAATGGTGGGTTTGGTGCATTGCCTGGGGCGATTTATGGGATGACGAAAGGGTTTACCTTGGGTGGTTCGTTGTGTATGGCAAGCGAGTCGAGTGCGTTTACCTTGGGTCTGATTGGCGGGGCCTATGGGTTTTTTACGGGTGAGGGCAATCAAGATCGGTATGCAAAACAACGGCTGGAAAAAATGTCTTCTATTAATCCCAGAATCTTAGCGGCATTGAAAATGTAATTTGGGCTGGATGCGGCGAATTTTGGGAAATCAAACCTTTTATTAAAGAATGAATGATTTATTTCCCCGGATTCGCTGCGCTCCATCCAGGCTACATTTAATGTAGCCTGGATGGAGCGCAGCGAATCCGGGGAAATATACCCTTCCTTCTTTCACGCAAAATACGATCTCACAAACAACATTGCAAAACACTACCAGTAATGAGATTGGGACGATAAATGGTGCACCCCTTTAAGCCAAGGTGATACGCTTTGGTATACACATCACTAAGCCCCCCAAACGGAAAATCCCCCGGCAAATTAATCGTTTTCGAAATCGCATTATCAATAAACGGCTGCAATGCACTCTGCATATTTAAATGATCAACCGGCAACAAATCCCTACTATCCACCCAAGCCGGTGGCAACTTCTCCGAGCCACCACGCTTACGCCACAACTGCAAAACATAATCCGTCACCAAAAACTTTTCCCTCTCCCCATCCGGCAAAATAACATACCGCTCATACGCCTCACCAAAAATCGGCTCAATCCCACTCGATACATTATTCGCTAACAAACTAATCGTCCCCGTCGGTGCAATCGTATTGTGATGACTATTACGCATGCCATACTTACCAATACTTGCACGTATTTCTGGCGCCAGCGTTTTAACATACTCACCCGACAAATACGCCTCCTGCTGATAAAGCGGAAACGACCCTTTCTCTCCCGCCAACTCAGCTGATGTCTGCCAAGTCACCGTCGAAATACACCGCATAATCTTACTCGCCAACCGCAAAGACTCATCACTACCATACCGCACACCCAACATCACAAACGCATCCGCCAAACCCGTCAACCCCAATCCAATCCGTCTCGTCGCCAACGCCTGCTTTTTCTGCTCTTTCAACGGATAAAGCGAAACATCAATCACATTATCCAAAAACCGCGTCGCTACTGCACTGCACTTTTCAATCCCATCCCAATCCAACCTTGCCTGTTCCGTAAACGGATCCAAAACAAACTGCGTCAAATTAATAGACCCCAAATTACACGCCCCATAAGCAGGCAATGGAATTTCCCCACAAGGATTCGTCGCGCCAATCCATTCGCAATAGTGCAAGGTATTCATACGATTAATCGTATCTTCAAACAACACACCCGGCTCAGCATAATCATAAGCATTTTTTATAATGCGACCCCATAACTCTCTCGCCTTAACACGGCGATACACTCGACACGGCACATTCGCTTTTCCATTCCACGTTTGCACCACGACATCATTTGTTGTCTTTTCACCTTCAATGACAGGAAAAACCAAATTCCATTCCGCATCCGTTTTTACCGCCTGCATAAACGCATCGGAAACCAAAACCGAAACATTAAAATGCCGTAACTCCAGAGGATCAGCCTTAGCCGTAATAAATTCTTCAATATCAGGATGATCACAACGCATCACCGCCATCATAGCGCCACGCCGCGTGCCGGTAGAAAGCAACACGCCACAAGTCGTATTCCAAATTTTCATAAAAGAAACCGGACCAGAAGAAGCAATACCCGTTTTTCTCACTAATTCACCACGAGGACGTAACACAGAAAAATCATAACCAACCCCACCCCCCGCTTGCAGCGTAATCGCCCCCTCTTGCAACGCTTTAAAAATCCCCGCCAACGAATCTTCCGCAATATTCATCACAAAGCAGTTAAACAACGTCACCTTATGCTTAGTCCCTGCCCCCGCTAAAATCCTACCCCCTGGCAAAAAACGAAATCCCGCTAACAACGCATAAAATTGTTTTTGCCAATGCAACCGCTCTGCAGGCTTTTCCGCACGCGCCACCGCTTTGGCAACACGCTGCCACGTATCTTCTATAGTATGATCAATGATTTTATCTGCTTGATGATAACGGTACTTGAGCTCCCAGATGTGTCGCGATAATGCTTCAAGAAAAATAGACACATCTCTCTCCTTTCGGCTAGGCAGGAACCTCAGTGAATTGTGTTGTTACTGTTTTTTGAGAAACAAAATGCTGTGCTAAAAAACTCGGAACCCGTTGCTCCAACCAATATTCAGGACGCCAGGGAAAACGACCGCTCACAAACCCTACATGACCACCACGCGCCGATACTTCTAATTGCACGGAAGCAGGCAATTCATGCAACTCAGGAATGACATCTGAAGGCATAAACGGATCATCTTTAGCTTGCAACAACAACGTCGGCACTGTGATATCTTTTAAAAACTGGCGACAACTGGACACCGTATAATAATCTTCTGCATCAATGAAACCATGCAAAGGCGCGGTAATCTTATCATCAAATTCACGCATGGTGCGTAAATTGGCTATCGGCGGCAAGGGAATCGGTGATGGTTGCGTACAAAATTTTTGCGTCACCTTGTGCTGCAAACAACGTAGCAAATGCCAATGATAAAAACGCGAAAAACCGTGTTGTAATTTTTCAATGGTTTTTTCTAAACTATACGGTACTGAAATGGCTACCGCGGCAGTCAACGGATTTTGTTTGCCGGTTTCACCCAGCCATTTTAATAAAATATTACCGCCCATCGAAAAACCGACAGCAACAATAGGGGTGTTGGGTTCACGCTCATGAATAAAATCAACCACCCCCGCAATATCAGACGTGTCGCCACAATGATAAGTGCGTGGCAAACGATTTAATTCACCGCTGCAACTGCGAAAATGCACAACCGCACTGCGCCAACCTTGTTTCGTCATTGCTTCCAACATGCCTCTGGCATAAGGCGAATGCACCGAGCCTTCTAATCCATGCATGATTAATACGATGGGAGAATTTTTTTCTGCAGAGGCGACCCAATCAAGATCGATAAAATCATTATCGGGTAATTCAATCCGTTCACGCTTTAAGCGTAAGTTTTTTTGCTCGCGCCGAAATAATGGTGGCCAGATCGTTTGTAAATGCGGCCCGGGTAACCACCATGCAGCTTTAAAAGGCTTGACCATATCCATCCTTACTTGCTCAACTTAAATGATATGACTGACTTAGATTATGCACCGCATCAACCAAGACTGCCACATTTTCAGGCGCAACGTCGGGTAAAATACCATGCCCTAAATTAAAGATATGACCGGGGCCTGAACCAAATGAATGTAGAATACGCCCTACTTCTGCGCGGATTTCATCTTGTGAGCGATATAAAAATTGCGGATCCATATTGCCCTGCAAAGCAACATGCGCACCGACACGTGCTTTGGCTTCACGTAAATTCGCTGTACCATCCAAACCAAGTGCATTGCAGCCGGATTTTGCCATCAATTCTAGCCAATGCGCACCGCCTTTGGTGAACAAGATAACAGGGATTTGACGACCTTCGTGTTCTCGAATCAGTTCAGACATTATTTGTTGGCAATATTGCAAAGAAAAATCTTGATAATCTGGCGTACTTAACATGCCACCCCAGGTATCAAAAATCATGACTGCATCTACCCCAGCTTTGATTTGGGCATTCAAATGGGTGCTGACTGATTTAGCCAAAACGTGCAGCAATTGGTGCAAAGAATGCGGGTCTTCTTGCTGCATTTTTTTAATGGATGGGAAAGATTTATCGGCTTTGCCTTCGACCATATAGGTCGCGATTGTCCACGGACTGCCGCAGAAACCAATCAAGGGGACTTTGTGATCTAATTCATGCTTTACCATCCGCACTGCATCTAAAACATAACCTAAACTTAATTCAGGGTCAGGCACGCTGAGCGACAAAATATCTTCGGCACGCTTGATGGGTCGTTCAAAAGCAGGGCCTTCGCCTTCCTTGAAATACAAACCTAAACCCATGGCATCCGGGATCGTTAAAATATCTGAAAATAAAATAGCAGCATCTAAAGGAAAACGATCTAAAGGCTGTAAGGTAACTGTGCAGGCCAGCTCTGGGGTTTTGCAGAGCTTCATGAAACTACCGGCCGTTGCGCGAATTTTGCGATACTCGGGCAAATAACGACCAGCTTGTCGCATAATCCAAACTGGTGTTTTATCAACAGGCTCGCGTCTTAAGGCGCGCAATAAACGATCGTTTTTAAGTGAGCTTTGAGTCATACTAAGTGCGGTTCCCTATTTTTATCCTGGGTTAGGCCAAAAAATAAACTAGTTTGGCTGGTTTAACAAATTGCCCCGAAAAAGGAAGTCTGCGTGCAAAGTCGCTTTGCAGCTGATTTTGTTTAGTATAAGATACGCAGTTTTCGGGTATTTACGATACAGTTTAAAATAACTTTTAATGAAAGGAAAACACTTATGCAAAAACAAATCATTATTGCTTCACTTGCTGGTCTTTGTATCTTTGGATTAGCTGCTTGTGATAAAGGCACCAGCACCGCTTCGAACGAACCAGCTGCTACTACAACTACTGAAGCTTCTACTGCGCCTTCCGCTACCATGGCTGATAGCTCTGCTACCACTACCACCACATCAACTGCGCCTGCTGATGCACCTGCTGCTGCAACCACCACAACGACAACAGCGCCTGCTACTGCAACAACTACAGAAACAACCGTAGCTGCTCCAGCTAGCACAGATGCACCTGCTGCAACAACAACGACAACAACAACTGCACCTGCTTCTTCTGATGCAAATGCACCAGCTACTTCTACATCAACAACAGTTACAACACCAGCTGGTTCTACAGATCAAGCGCCTGCTTCATCTACAACCACAACAACTACCCCAGATGCAACATCAACAACAACGACAACAACAGCGCCAGCTAGCACGGATAACTCCACAGCTGTACCTGCTCAAAAGTAAGTCTTGTTTTTGGGTATACGAATCCCCGCTTAGGCGGGGATTTTTTTTGTCCGCCGCCACAGCTTTCTACCTCTCCCCTTGTGGGAGAGGTCGGCGCGCAGCGACGGGTGAGGGGTGTTTTTAACGGACTGCTAAGAGCACCCCTCACCCGCCGCCTTCGGCGTCGACCTCTCCCACAAGGGGAGAGGTCGGTAGTATTGGGGTTAGAGGAGTTAGATCTGTTAGAGTCATTTTTTCAGCATGACCTATCGATTTTAATAAAATGAAATTTAACTTACCGTCTCGCGATTTTTTATCACGATGCATTAGTTCAATCCAATCATCGGGCATCGGGAAACGATAAGCTGACTGCTTAGGAGTTATTTTTTGCAGCAAGCACTTTATTCGCTCCAAATCCTCTGTCGACAGCCAACCTAAAGTATGTGACAACTCCGCCGCCAACCCCATCCCAATTAAAACCGCTTCCCCATGCAAAATATGTTGATACCCATTCGCCGTTTCTAAAGCATGCCCAAAAGTATGGCCTAGATTTAATAGGCTACGCATACCTTGTTCTTTTTCATCCAGTGACACAATCTCTGCCTTATGCCGCACACTCGTTTTCACTGCATGCAAAACAGCAGCATCTTCACGCGCTAACAAAGCAGAGATATTTTTTTCTATCCACGCGAAAAAAACCGGATCTCGAATCAAGCCATATTTAATGACTTCAGCCAGGCCTGCCTGATAGTCGCGTTGCGGTAATGTTTTCAAAAAATCAACATCAATTAACACAGCTCGGGGTTGATGAAACGCCCCTATCATATTTTTCCCTAACGCATGATTCACCGCTGTTTTACCACCAATCGCTGCATCAACTTGTGCAATCAACGTTGTTGGGATTTGCAAATAATTCACGCCACGTAAATAGCATGCAGCAGCAAATCCGGTTATATCACCAACGACCCCACCGCCTAAAGCGATCAACGTTGTTGTTCGATCATGCCCTTGGCGCAACAAGACTTCTAAAATATGCTGCCATTGCGTGATATTTTTGTGTTCCTCACCTTCAGGTAGATAATACACATCACATTGGTAAGCTTTTAGGATGTCTTGCAATACGGGAAGATGCGTTGCGGCTAACACAGATTGCGTCACAATCAATACTTGCTTTCCCGTTATAGACTTACGCAACAACTCGGGATGAGCAGACCACTGTTGACCGATATGAATAGGATAAGATTGATTTTGATGAAAAAGCTCGACTACATCCCACGTCATTTTTTATGCTCTTTCAACCAAGCAATAATATCGTCTGTCACGGCACGCACCGAACGATTATCGGTGTGAACTTTAAAGTCGGCGAGAGATTCGTAGATGGGTAATCTTTCTTCTTGTAACTGCTTTAACACTTCTTGGCGGTTTTTCACTCGTAAAGCAGGACGACGGCTTTCATTTACTACACGGGGTTCTTGATGCTCAAGCGAAACCTCAAGATAAATCAAAACGCCTCTTTCCGATAGCATTTGCTGATTAGCCGACTCGACCACGGTACCGCCGCCCGTTGCTAAGACAATATTGGCATGCTGGGTCAAATCCGCAAGGACAGCGGTTTCGCGCTTACGAAATCCGTCTTCGCCTTCGATATCAAAAATCCAGCCGAGATCAACACCTGTACTTTTTTCGATTTCCTCATCAGAGTCGTAAAAGTCCATACCCAATTGTTTTGCCAATTGTTTGCCAACGCTGCTTTTACCAGCGCCCATGGGACCGATTAAATAAAGATTACTGTGTTTTATTTTATTCGTCATAATCATTAGATTCCGTTGGCGACATGATTTTCGGTGTCACAAAAATCAATAACTCGCGCTTGTTCTCTTTGGCATTGTGCTGTTGAAACAGCAAACCGACAAGAGGGATTTTACCTAAAAAAGGGATGCGGCGCTCACCATTTTCTTTATTGATTTCATAAATACCACCTAAAACCACAGTCTGACCATTATTTACCAGTACCTGGGTCGTAATTTGGCGGGTCGTAATGGCTGGCACACCTAAAACGATACGGTGGCTCGGTCGATCTTGGTTCACTTGCAACTGCAATAAGACACGGTGACCCGGCAAGATTTGTGGCGTCACTTTCAAACTGAGTACCGCTTTCTTGAATACGACGGCGGTGCCTCCACTCAAACTACTTTCTTGATAAGGAATTTCCTCGCCTGATTCAATCGAGGCGGTCTGTTGATTCATCGTAAATAAACTGGGACTCGAAATTAACTCACCACGGCCTTCTTTCTCTAAGGCAGAGAGTGTGACATCTAACAAAGAACCATCCGCCAACGTGGCAACAGCTAAACTATAGTGTGGAATGCCATCAGTAACGACATGACCTCGACCAGGATGGGGTTCTTTGACCGCATAGTTTATGCCTAGCTCTCGCTCGCAATCCGTATCCATGCTAGCCAGCCGCGCCTCAATCACGACTTGCTGAATGGGAACATCCATTTTATGAATCAACACAGCAATGTGTGCTATATTTTCCGCCAAATCTTCCACATAAAGCATATTGGTGCGCGGATCAAATCGTACATGGCCGCGTTTTGATATTAAAGTGTCGTGATTGAGTTGCAACAGATGGGCAATGTCTTCCGCTTTGGCATAGTGTATCTGCCAAGTCTGGGTTGTTAACGGTGTTGATTCTGATAAAACTTCTTGTAATTTTACTTCGTCGTGCTTGCGTCGCAGCATTTCTCGATGGGAAGCGATAAACCATAGATTGCCTACTGGCCACTTCGCTAAACCTTGCGACATTAATAATAAATCGAACGCTTCCATTGTTTTCGCATTTTTTAGTTGCAGAGATACCTTGCCTTCAATCTCTGGGCTAATGATCAGATTTAAATGCGTAAACTTTCCTACTATGCGAACGGCATCGACGACATTCATGTTATGAATATCTAGTGATATATGCTCGGCGTCCCCGGTTTCTGTTATCGATTCAGGATGCGGCACATCACGCACTTCGCCGTTGGGATAACGCAACAAATCCCAGGATTGTGTATTTTGTTTGATAAAACCCATGGATTGCGGATGAATGACTGGCGTCACCGGCGGTGATGGCACGATAGGGACGGGTTCTTGCTTCGTTTGCGAAGCTGAATAACTATATCCACCAAGAACGATCAAACCGCCGAGTAGCACGATGATGAAGCGGAATTTCTTGCATACCGATTTCAATTGCCGCCAAGAAATTGATTTCTACCATAATGCGATTTTCCGCAACGCTAAACCGAGGCAAATTTGCAGCTTTTCGGCAACCGCTTGAAAGTCTTCCGCATGCAAATGCGCCGCCAAACGAATGCGACTAGCCTGTGCAGTTGCGCGTTCTAGCGCATATTTATCGACATCGATAATTTTTACATAAAGACCTGATTGGTTGATCAAGGCTAAATAGGTATGCAAAAATCCGGCATGCACCGCCAAAACTAATACTTCATTTTGTTCAAGTCCTGCAGGCCCTAGCTCGACATAATCAAAACATAATTCCGTCGCTGAGGTGACACCAAAATAATGGGGTAAATTAGCCAGTATCTCGACCTCTAATTCTTTGCGACTAAAAAACGCTGGCATCGTGGTTTGTTTCATTAATACATGCTCAGCCGGAATAGCCGTCACTGCACTCAGGCCTTCGGCATTCAGTTGTTTCACCAACTGCCGAACCCGAGTTTGAATGACATCAAACTGTCTAATGAATCCTCCCTGAATGGCATCAGCAGGCAGGGTATTGATCGCATAATTTTGAATGACAAAATCTTGAGCGACTGCTTGCAGTTCGACGATGCGGATTTCTGCTTGGGTAATTTGGATCCCAATCTGGGATCGATGCGTGGAACGTAAAAGACGAAACACAGGCGTCTCCTTCTATAGAAATAGATAGAATTGATTAAAACTTAGACTGATAGGGGTGGAAAATTGCGGGAATTCAGGGAAAAACAGGGTTTTTTTGCAGAATTGAGTATAATTTATGTACTTTAGTGATTTCGCTTAATATACTGTCTATTTTTATAGTAAAATTCAAGCTAATTTATTATTACTATTAGATTATCATCCTATGAGAAATGCTGTTTGGCGCTTAACGAGAAGATTGATTGTCCTAACCTTCCTGCTGATTGGGGTTGGGGTCACTGGCTTGCTCTATTATATGGAATACCAGTTGCCCGATGTTGAAGCCTTGAATACGGTTCAGCTGCAGGTTCCTTTACAAATTTTCACCAGTGATAAAAAATTGATCGCTGAGTATGGTGAAAGACGTCGCATCCCGATTCCTTATAATCAAATTCCAAAACCGTTAATTCAAGCCGTGTTAGCGACGGAAGATCAGCGCTACTTTCAACATCCCGGGATTGATGTTCCTGGTTTAATTCGCGCGAGCTTAAAACTGATTGCGACGGGAAGAAAAGAACAAGGCGGCAGCACGATTACCATGCAGGTGGCGCGTGATTTTTATCTTTCGCATCATAAAACGTTTGGTCGTAAGTTACGTGAAATTTTATTAGCGCTGAAAATTGATCATACGTTAAGTAAGCAGAAAATTTTAGAATTGTATTTGA
>Ga0207044_1084_pt1 | contig 15628 bp, 21 predicted proteins | sample Alteio_BWMinCont_68_FD_153300 | JGI IMG/M metagenome (GOLD analysis project Ga0207044, IMG submission 153300) | Enriched cells from forest soil in Barre Woods Harvard Forest LTER site, Petersham, Massachusetts, United States -... | ecosystem: Environmental > Terrestrial > Soil > Temperate forest >... | reverse complement strand
GTGAGACCTGGATCGAGTCCAGCTCCGATTCGCCAGATGGTGAACTCGTCCGGGTGTACCTCAATCTCCTTGATGATGTCGCCTCGTGAGCGGTGTTTTGCGTTTTCCTGCAGGCTGCTTTTAAGCCACCCACTATAGGAGGCGGGGAACTCAAGATCATTACCGATGAGCTTGAAAAAGGCATCGTATTCCGCCGGGGGGATTTTCACAGCAACGATGGTACGGCTCATGACTATTTGCTCACTGCGAGAGAACCTGCCGGCGTAGCTCGTCGAAGTCGTTCACGACGAAGTCGTAGGCCATGTTCGGGTTCGGGTCGGGCGGCCCAGCGGGCCCCCACTCGTCCGGGCGCCGGACGAATGCTGTTCGCATGCCGGCCGCGTGCGCCCCGTTTAGGTCGAAGTTGTGGCAGGCCACCATCAGAACCTGCTCAGACGGCAGATTCAGCCACCGGGCTGCGGTCTGGTATGCCTGCGGGTTGGGCTTGTAGACCCCGACCATTTCGCAGGAGATGATTGCATCCCAGACGAAAGGGGACGTGAAGAAGGCTGCCGAGAAGCACGATCAGATCATGCAGAGAATGATGGAAAAAGAGGAGCAGCCGGCGAAGACCGAAAAGAAGTGAGGTTCTCCGCGAGGCCATTCGCGCGGGTATGCTTGGCCCACAGTGGCCCGCAAGAGAAACCAGTTCACCCTTATCCCGGGCGCCATCGCCGCTCCGATGCCGAGCGGTATCTCCCCAACCCTGGCGACGCTGTCCAAGGTTGTCCCGGCCGGCGATAGTTGGCTGCACGAGGTGAAATATGACGGCTACCGCATCCTGGCGAGGATCGACGGCGGTAAGGCGACGCTGTTCTCCCGCAGCGACCGGGTCTGGACGGCCAAGATACAGGAGGTCGCCGATGCTGCGGCCAAGCTCAAGGTCCGCAGCGCGTGGGTGGATGGGGAGGTGTGCGCGATGGACAAGGAGGGCCGCAGCAGCTCCCAGGCGCTCCAGAACGCCGCGTCGAGGTGCTTTATTTCGGGCGCAATTTGAGCGTCGGAGCCGGCTGCCGGTAGTCGTGGGAACTCTTACCGGCCTCGGGTATCTCAATCCAGCGGTTTACACCTTTGGTGCATTCCTGCACGACCGGGAAATATAGCGTGGTGTTCGGCGCATCCGGTAACTTCATTACGATCTTGAATTCCTCGAACTGGTCGTCCGGCAGCTGGCCGCCGCTCCAGTTCACCTCCCGTATGCCCTCGGTGATTCTGCCGCCGTGGCCGTCGTCGATGGCCGCTGCCAGTTTTGCCTTGACCGTGGCGAGTTTCCAACCAGGGCGTCCTTGCGGTTTCACGCTGCTGATGCTCTCGGGGATTTGCACCCTGATCTTCACGGTTGCTGCGCCTTCGCAGCCATGGGGAACTGTAAAGACTGCCTTGTAATAGCTATCGCTTGGGGCTTCACCGGCCTCCAGCGTTACATGTGCAAAAGCACATTGGGACCCCAGCACCATAGCCGGGACCAATGCCAGACGATGGATGTTTTTCATGCTTGGTTCTCTTTCGAAGTCTTACTTGAGGGTCAATGACCCATGTTGCCGGCATCGCCGCCGCTGCCCATCGCTGCTGAGAGCGGGCGCGCTATTGCTTTCACTTCGACCGATTGGCGCTTCCCGTCCTTGCCGGCGAACACCAGGGTAATCGGGACAGTATCGCCTTCCTTGACCTGTTTCTTCAGCCCCATCAGCATGATGTGAAATCCATCTGGTTCAATATCAACGGGCTTTCCGGCCGGCAAATCAACGCCGCTGACGGCCCGCATTCGCATGACATTGCCCGACATGGTCATTGCATGGATCTCGACCATATCGGCCACCGACGAGCGAACTGCGACCAGCCTTGAGTCGGCTGCGGCGCTGAGTTGCATGAAAGCCCCTGTCGTTTTCTGAGCGGGCACGGTGGCACGAACCCAGGGGTCTTTTACGGTGACTTGAGCATAAGCACTGGAAACGGTGGCAAGGGAAATAAGTGATGCAAGAATTAAGCGATTCATAGGATATCTTTCTAGGCGGATGGGGAGAATTTCATAATTGTGCGAATGTCGGCTAGGACCTGATCGACACTCAGGTCGTCCCGCACCACCAGCCGCAGCCGGCCCTGTGCGTCGAACACGTAACTGAAGGCCGAATGGTCCATCGTGTAGGACTTGCCGGTGGGGATCTTTTCGAAATAGACGTTGAAATCGTCGGCTACCTTGCGCGTCCCTTCCAGGTCGGTTCTGAGACCGATAAAAGATGGGTCAAACGCCACTGTGTATTCCCGCATCAGAGCAGCGGTGTCACGCTCCGGATCGATTGTGATGAATATCACCTGAAGATTGCTCCCTTCGGCACCCAGGCGCTTTCGTACCTCTGCAGCACGGAGCAAGGCAGTCGGACAAACATCGGGACATTGCGTGAACCCGAAGAACAGCATGACGACCTTGCCCCTGAAATCTGCCAGAGTACGCACCCGTCCATCGGGATCGACGAGGCGGAAGTCTTTGCCGAATTTCGCGCCCGTCACATCGATTCCCGAGTAACTCGGATCCACACGGTTGCAAGCGGCCAGCACTAGCATGGCAACAACCAACCAAATCCGTTGGTGACGCACAGCAGCCTCCTGATCGAGACGTGCAAACCTTCGCGTCTCCGCTCATTCGCGGAAACGCGACCACTCGGCGGGAATCAGGACCGCGACGGAGGGGCGCGGGGAAGCGCCGGGGATCGGAAGAAACCAGCAACAATAGGAGCTGTGACGCTCAAGGATGGAGCGTCAACGGCAACCGCCACTTGGAGCGGCGTGACGACGGGGGCAATCGGAAGCGCGGCACGGTCACCCCCTAGCGAACAGAATTCGCAATGAGGCGTGAGGCTCGTCTGTGGAGATTGCTTCTCACTTGTTCCGGCCGGGAACCATTTGGCCCCTGTCGCGGTACAAACCTCCATCAAAGCGCTGCCCGTCTGGGATGGCCGGGCGTGTGCCAGCAGGGGCCATAGCGCATTGAGCGCCACGGCCAGTATGGCAAGCCAGGAGCCGAAGCGAACCGTAGATTTTCCTAGCACCATTTGTGCGGTTTGTATCACAATGGGCTGCGAAGCCGCAAGCCCGAGTGGACAGCATTCGCGACCTTGATGCTGGCTGGAATAACGAGAGCGCTGGAGGTGTTTGCCACGTTGCGGCACTGCACAGTCCAATAACCAGAGGAGATTGAACATGTTAAAAGCGCTGCTTCTCGCCATTGCCGTTGCTTTTCCAGCATTCGCCCTGGCCCAAGTTCCCACTAAGATGACTGACGGAGTCCTAACAAACGGCGCAGGGATGGCCTTGTACATGTTCGACAAGGATGCAGCCGGTTCCGGCAAAAGCGTCTGCAATGGACCCTGCGCAGGACTCTGGCCGCCGCTCGCGGCTACCTCAGATGCAAAGGCGAGCGGCGATTATTCTATAGTCGCTCGTGATGACGGATCAAAACAATGGGCATTCAAGGGTAAACCACTTTACCTATTCTCAAGAGATCAAAAGCCGGGTGATAAGACGGGTGACGGATTTGGCAACGGCGTCTGGCACCTAGCGAAGCCCTAGAAAGCCTCCAACGGGAACCGTTCGCCGTCGTACAAACGCGCCTGTCGGAGCCACGTCGGCTCCGCCACGGGGATACGAGGCGCGGGGCGCGCACTAGGTGAACCCGGAGCTCGTTGCCGAGGTAGCGTTGAGCGAACGACGGGACATTGCGCGCGCCGTCGTTCCAGGGTTTACGGGAGGACAAGAAGGCGCGGGACGTTGTGCGGGAACGGCCCGAGTAGTCAAAGCAAGGCTGTGCTCGCGCAACGACCGGGTCTGGACAGCCAAGTACAGGAGGTTGCCGGTACGGCAGCCAAGGTGAAAGTCCAAAGCGCCTGGCTGGACGGCGAGGTGTGCCTCATCGACAAGGATCCAGGATTCCACCTCTTCGTACGGTATCGCACCGACACAGCAGATGCGCGAGCCCACCCTTCTCACCACATGGCTACCGGCGACTGACCTCGTCGGTTACGGCTAGGATAACCGTTACTTAGGACGCTCTACCGATGGTAGAAAAAGCAACTTTAGTGAGCGTTCGACTCAAGCTCTCCGCTGCATTCCTTGCCGCGTCCCTGATCATTGCGGGGTTTGTGATTGGCGCGGTCCGTATGCAGCTTGATGCGATTGAGAGCGCGGCGCTGCTGGAGGCCGAGCACTTCGCAAACGTAGTCGCCTACGCCAGTACCGATGATGCGCTCCTCAAACCCGAATTTCTCCAACGGTATGTGGATGGCCTGCATGCTTTGCAAGGACGCGATCTCGTTTTCGTGGATGTCGGCAAGAAGGGAATCGCCGACGTGGACAAGCCCGATATCGGAGTGGTTTTCCATGAGGATAACGGCAACGAAGTGGGACAGACGATCCGGGACGGTCGGGTCAGGACGTTCATAGAGCGAAGCCTGCAGTATCCCAAAGGGATAAAGCAAATCGTCGTCCCGCTGCGCGCAAGCCGGGCGAATATCGGGAGCCCCATCGTCGGCGCGGCCATTGTCGAGTACACCGATATTTACGACAGGCTCCGTGTCGCCAATCAGAAGAATTTGTACCTGCTCGGGGCATTCGGCATTGCATGCATGCTCTTGATCATGATTGTCGGGCTCACGATTGCCGCCCGCATGGCGGGTCGAATCAAGGGGCTGCAGGAGGCTGCCGATATCCTCGCGGACGGCAACTACGAAGCCAAGGTCGCGATCACGTCGCGCGACGAACTCGGCAGGCTGGGCAGGGCATTCAACACTATGGCCGATGCCTTGAAAGGCAACCGCGACGAACTTCTGGAATACGGCCGAAAGCTCGAGGATCGGGTCAAATCGAGAACCGAGGAATTGACCCATAGCAACACTCAACTGCGGGTCGAAGCCGAAGAGCGCGCGAAGGCGGTGAGCTCCATACTGCGGCTGAACCGCGTGTACGCAGTATTAAGCGGCATCAACACCCTTATCGTGCGCGTGCGGGATCGGGACGAGTTATTCAAGGAGGCGTGCCGGATTTCGGTCGAAGCCGGGGAGTTCGTGGCTGCCGATATCCTGATCCTCGATCCCGGTTCCGCTCGGGAAACCCTGGTGGCGTCGCACTATGTCGATGCGCGGTCAGGAGCTGCATTGCGAGCATTTCTGGACGACGCATCGCCGCAAGCGCGCAAATTCCGGGAGCGGATCTATGAGCAGGGTGAGCCGCTGGTTTTCAATGATCTTGACCGCGATCTGCTCCCGGAACTCCTGGGCAGGGACCGAGTCGCCACCGCTCGGGCCGTGTGCGCCTTGCCGCTGATGATCGAAGGCCGGACGATAGGGGCACTGCTATTACGCGCCCGAGAAGCGGGTTTCTTTGACGCCGAGGAAGTGAAGTTGTTGACGGAGTTGGCTGGTGACATTGCATTCGCCGTCGACACCATCGAGAAGCGCGAGCGCCTGGACTACCTCGCCTACTACGACCAGCTTACCGGTCTGGCCAACCGCCACCTGTTTCTCGAGCGCATGGCGCAGTACAAGCGCAGCGCCGCTGCCGCCGGGCACAAGCTGGCCGTCATGCTGATCGATCTGGAACGATTCAAGAGCATAAACGATAGCCTGGGGCGCGCGGCGGGCGACACCCTCCTTAAAGCCGTTGCGGACTGGCTGACGCGCAATGTAGGTGGCGCCGAATTGCTGGCACGCCTTGATGCCGACCACTTCGCGCTTATCGTGCCTGAAGTGCGGCAGCGTGATGATCTTTCGCGCCTTATTGAGAGCAAACGGCAGGCGCTACTTGACCATCCGTTCCGCCTCAGCGAGGACTCGCTGCTGCGTGTCTCCGTCAAGGCCGGGGTGGCGGTATTTCCCGATGACGGCACCGACGCCGACACATTGTTGCGAAACGCGGAGGCCGCGCTGAAGCAGGCCAAGAGGCGGGGTGACCGATATCTGTTCCATGCGCAAGACATGACAGCGGCGACCGCCGGGAAGTTGACCCTCGAAAATCAGTTGCGTCTGGCGCTGGAAAGGGACGAATTCGTGCTCCACTACCAGCCAAAGGTAAGCCTCACGACCGGCAAGCTCACCAGTGCCGAAGCCCTGATCCGCTGGAACGATCTACGCACGGGCCTGGTGCCACCGGGTCGGTTCATCCCGGTCCTGGAGGAAACCGGCCTGATACATGAGGTTGGACGCTGGGCGCTGAAGAAAGCCGTCGATGATTACCTGCGCTGGCGCACGGCGGGGCTGCCAGCCGTGCGGATCGCCGTGAATGTGTCCTCAGTGCAACTGCGCAGCAGGAGTTTCGTCGATGAGGTCGGGCGGGTGATCGGCATAGACGGGCGGGCCGCGGGCGGACTGGAATTGGAGATCACCGAAAGCCTGATCATGGAGGACGTTGGACACAATATAGAAAGCCTGCATGCCCTCCGCGCCCTGGGCATCACCATAGCCATAGATGATTTCGGCACGGGCTTCTCCTCGCTCGCCTACCTTGCAAAGTTGCCCGTGGACACGATCAAAATCGACCGCTCCTTCGTGACTGACATGATCTCAGGGCCGCAAGGACTGGCCCTGGTCCAGACCATTATCAAGCTTGGGCATTCCCTGAATCTCAAAGTGGTGGCCGAAGGCGTGGAAACCGAAGAGCAGTCGCGCCTGCTGCGGCTAATGAGTTGCGACGAAATGCAGGGCTTTTTATTCAGCAAGCCGCTGCCTGCTGACGTTTTTGAAACGAAATTTCTATCGCAGCCCAGTGCTGATATCGAAGGCGGCGCCTCGGCCCTAATTTGAGGTTTCAGCTATTTGAGTTGCTTCGGGGCGCTGCTGCTCGAATGGGGAATGACGGCACGCTGCGCCAGCCCTCGTTCCAAGGGCTGCGGGAGGACAAGAAGGCCAGGGACGTTGTGCGGGAACAGCCGGCACTATCGTAAGCGATCCGTCAACACGTCTTTGGCCTCTCCTGACACGGTGCGGTGCACAAACAACTCAACCGTTTGTCTATCGTGCAGAGAGGTTAAATGGCGTATTCTTTTTTGATGCGGTTGCTCAGTAAACGCAGGTAACGATACACCGGGGAGGATAAATTAGCAGTACTGCTCCATCGTTGGATAGCAAGGCGCCAAAACGATCAAGTTCGCTGCTGGCAGACGACGCGAAGCAGGCATTGCGCGTGCGCCGCATGTTCATCGCCTTGGGAATCTCGCTGCTGATTCCCGTGATCTTGGCGGTATCAGCTGCGCTCGGAGTGACCGGCTTCGGCCTCGCCGCTTGGAGCGCGGCGCTCATCTTGGCGTTGGCGTTGGGTTTCTATGCGCTGTTCCGTATCGGACTTAACCTACGCTTTGACGACCCAAGCCTGACCCGCGAAATGCTTGTGGCCGCCGTCCTGTGCGTGGCCTTATTCAGCTATTGGGCAGGACAAGCGCGCCCGGCTCTTGAATTGTTCTATCCGATGGCCGTTGTGTTCGGCGCCCTGCGCTTCAGTGCGAGGCGTCTGCTCGGGATTACGATTGTGGCCCTGCTGGCACACGCCCTCATGCTTACCGTTTGGCAAATCAACCACCCAGGCGTGGACGGCATGGGGTCACTCCTGGATTTCGTGGCGTTGGCCATTGTCCTGCCCTGTTTCGCGGCCGTGTGCGCCTTCGTCAACAGTTTGCGCACGCGGCTTTCGGATAGCAACAGCAAGCTCACAGAGGCTTTAGCACGTATCGAACGCATTGCTGTGCGCGATGAACTCACCGGCCTGTACAACCGTCGCTTCCTGATGGACTTTCTGGCACGCGAAGTGGACCGAGTGCGAAGGAGCGGTGGGGGTTATGCGGTATGCATGATTGACATCGACCACTTCAAAGATATCAACGACAAATTCGGACATGGGGCAGGTGATGCTGTACTCCGGCATTTCGCATCTGTGGTCGAGCGAGCCATGCGCAGCATAGATGTATTGGGACGCCTCGGCGGCGAGGAATTTCTCGTGGTACTGCCAGATGCGAGCATCGCCGGCGCTCGAAACTGCGCGGAACGTATCCGGCAGGCAGTGGAGGGGAGTGTATTTCCGGGCCTGCCGTCTGACTACCACGTCACGGTCACAGCCGGCGTCGTCTGGTCAGGTCCCCGAGAAATGACCACGGACCTTCTCGCGCGCGCTGACGCTGCGCTATATAGCGGCAAGGCCGCTGGAAGGAATCGCGTGGTGGCCGTAGGCTAATGTGAGGGTCCGGTGCCAGAGGAATACGGTCAAGCGCGCGGCCTCTGGCTGGCGGAAGTCAAGAACGTTGCCGCTGCAATTGTGGGCCACGAGGCCGCGCCACCTTTATTGCGTTGCTGGTGAACTGTCTCTCAATATCGCGTGGACTTGCGACCAGTTCAATGGCTTCACAACGTGAGCGTCGAAACCAGCTTGCTTGCACTTCTCAATATCTTCGAGGGCATCCCACCCCGTAACGGCGATCATGCGAATTTGAGGTCCGTGTTTTGCACGCACCATACGGCACAATTCCAAGCCGTCCATGTTAGGCATACCCAAATCAGTTATGACCACGTCGGGGAGAAACGAGCCAACCGTGTGGTATGCCTGCTTTCCACTGAACGCGATGGCGACAACGTGACCCTCGTTGGTCAATAACGCTTCGGCGGTCCTCACCGCGTCCACATTGTCATCCACCACGAGAACTCGCAGCGACATGCCAGCCCCTTCACACGTTTTGTTATTTCCGATTTGACGTGCAGTAATAATGCAACGTCCTTGCGCCATTTGGAGTGGGAAGATTGCGCCGTTCGGAGCATACCTCCCGTAGCATATCCGCTACAGACATAGCGAACTTACTACGTGAAGCATCCTCCGCCGCGAGTTTAGGCCGCCAGCCGATGTTCGTAGTACGGCCGCTCGCGCTCGTCCAGGATAGCGAACAGTTCCTCAACTGTCCGGCCCTCCGGCGTCAGCCAAGCGTCGATATTCTTCTCCGTAATGGGAATGACGCGCCAGTCATGACAAGTCCGCACTGAGTTCGGAAGGTGGCTCGTCCGTTCAGTTCCCCAAAACGAGCTTAGGATACGTGCGCTGGCAAACGGACGGCGGCGTGCAAGCACCGTAGGATTGCACCTAGAAGACCTAGTGTAAATCGCAGGCATCGGTGCGAACTATCCACAGGCTGGTTGCCGTGCCCTGGTGTCAGTTCGGGATGGTGGACAAGGACTCCTTCCACTTCTCGGCCATCAGGTATCTGCAGGGCGCGCGGACGTCTTCGAATAGTCCAAATCCACTCAACAACTCGTACGTCCTATAGCGGTTGATTGAGCAATTGGAGCTCGTGAACCCGCCGCAGCACGCGGATCATTCTGCCATTCGTCAAGAGAGGTAGCTCGATTTCAAACATCGAGGATCCGGTTTCGGCTGGCGTTTTGCTGAGGATACGACCAGTTGCTTCCTTTCCCCCAAACTGAGTCTTCACCCATTGACTCTCGGTAAGCGGGCAGGAAATAAATCCTGAGCAACACAACAATTGTTGATCAACCATAATGTCCTCCTAATGTTCTGGACTAAGGCGTGGGCGCGCACCTCAACACGGCCGCGGCAGTTTTGCTGGCGCCTACGTTCGTAACACGGTAATGTCGAGTAACCGTGTAACCAGTACGCTGGTCATCGGCTTCCCGAACCAGTAACCCTGCAGTAGATCGCAGCCGAGACCGCCGAGCATTTGCGCCTGCGGCTCGTTTTCGACGCCCTCTGCGATCACTTTCATGCGCAGCAAATGGCCAAGTGAAATGATGGCGCGCACTACCACTGCCTGACTGGCATCCGCGCATCGCCCGGAGGCCGCGCCAGACTGGGAGAGCGACGATAGCCCACGCCGAAATCCTCGATAGCGACCCCAAGGCCGAGGTGGCACAGGGAATTGCAACTTGCGGATGCCGGCGCCGATGTCGTCCATGAGGACGCTTTCCGTCACCTCGATCTCGATTCCAGCCGGCGACGCGCCGGCTTCGAGCGCACGCTGTACCGACTGGACGAAGTCGGGTCTCCTCAACTGAGAAGCGGAGACGTTCACGGCTAGCTTGGGTGGCCGCGGTCCTGCCTGCAGCCACGTGCCGTAGTCATTCGCCACCTGACGCAGTACCCAGCCGCCAACAGCTCAAGGGCAACGATGAACTCAACGGGACTGACCGGACGCTCGCCGTTCCACCAACGAATCAGCGCTTCAAGGCCGACAAGCTCTCGTGATCCAGCGTCCACTTTGGGCTGGTAGTACAGGACGAATTCACTGCGGCAGATGGCTCGTACCTTTTATTTGTAGAGCCAAGGCTTATAGGCAATCTCGATGTTGTATCCGTCCGGGTCGCCGATGTTTGCCGCGAAGTAGTCGGCACGCCACTCGGGTCGAAGGCTAGGTTCCTTGATTGAGGTAGCTCCCGCGTCTATCGCCGCCTTGTAGCTGGCCCTGACAACGTCCGCGCTCTTGGCGGTGAATGCGACGTAAAGGTCTTTGGCAACTTCGCCATACTTCAGCCAGAAACCCGGCTCGCCATTGATGGCGAATCCGTGCAGTTGATCGAACTCGTAAGGCATGTCGACGCCAAGCGGCTCAAGCAGCTTCTTGTAAAATTCGCTCGACCGTTTCAGGTCAGAGACGGGGAGATAAATATGGTCAATCATGGTTTTTCTCCTTTCGCTTGGCTTTGACAGCCCCGATCAGGGCTCTGCTAAATCCTGAACCGAGCCAGCCGTGGGTGATGATGAGCGGCGGCGCGTTCTCGTGCTTCGAGCGGATGTGCAGGGAAGTGGCTGCCGAGGCCGGCGAGGATGGAGGGGATGATGGCGTCATTGGGCATGGATTTCTTCTCCGTTAGTCGACACCTTCAACAATGAGTCCGTGATAGATCGCCCCGCGTTTGCGGTGCTTGGCGACGGTTTGGTAGGCCTCGCTGTAAATCCAATCCTTTGCGGTTTTTACGCTAGGGAATTTCACAATGACCATTCCCTCAATCGGATCACCTTCAAGGACTTCGTGCTTTCCATCGGCTACGAGCACTTCGATAGGACGATCCTTCATCGTTGCTTTGATTCCAGTCCGATATTTTTCGAGCTCTTTTTGATCGATGGTTTTGGTTCTCGTGAAGACAACGTAAGCGGACATGATCGTTCTCCTTTTTTGTTAATCTATTATCGAAATTCCCATGGAAACCCTTGGGTCGCAGTCCGCGTCGTTAACTCAGTGAAGTGTCGAGAGTCCTGTCGGCGGGCTCAGAAGGCGTTTTACTTGTTGCCGCCGTTCGCGAAGACGATATCTCCGGTGAGCCAGCCCGCATCATCCGATGCAAGAAATACGGCCACGCGCGCGATGTCCTCGGGTTGGCCCAAGCGGCCCAGCGGCGTACTGGCGATCACCTGCTTCTTAAACTCCGGGCCCATGACGCCCGCCGCGTGCGCACCCTCCGTTTCGGTTCCACCGGGACTGAGGGCATTAACGCGGATTTTCCTGGGGCCGAACTCTTTTGAGAGCACGCGCGTCAAGCCATCGACAGCGCTCTTTGACGCCACGTAGATCGAAAGGGTCGGGTCGGCAGCGAAACTCTCCGTCGATCCGATGTTGATAATGCTGCCGCCTTCCGCACCGAAGGCCGGCAAAGCGGCTTCGATCATAAGGAAGGTGCCAAGCACATTCGTGTTGAACTGACGGTGAAACTCCTGCTCGCTGAACTGCTCGAAGGGCGCGAACGAGAAGACGCCCGCGTTGTTCACGAGCACATTCAGGCTGCCGAAGGCTTTTTTCGCCTCCGCGACGAGGCGTTGCGCGTCGGCCCTCTGCGCCACGTCGCCTTGCACGGCGATGGCTCGCCCGCCCTTGCCAGTGATTTCGCGCACCACCCGTTCCGCGCCTTCATGATCGCGCGCATAGTTCACAACCACCGGCGAGCCTTCCGCGCCGAAGGCTTTTGCAATGCCCGCTCCGATTCCTTTCGAAGCGCCTGTGACTATCGCAACCTTATTGTCGAGCCGTTTCATGATGGTGCCTCTCCAGGCTGATTGATCGGTGACGTGACTTTAGGCCCGGGCCGTAAGCGTATCAATGATCAGCACGCTCAATAATTTGTGTGATACGCTCATTCCATGGACATATTGCAAGAGCATCTAGTGCGTGCCCGCGCCTCTGGCGGCGTGTTCGCGCGAGCTATCGCCGTCGCGCCTTGGGGGATTCGGCTACCTGGCACGATTCGACTTACGGTTCACGCAATGATTCAGGGGCAAGCGTGGTTGTGGATTGACGGTGAAGACGATCCAATCGAACTCAGGCCGGGGGACATCGCGCTCGTTCGAGGAGGACCTGACCACTTCATCGCTCACGAACCCGGGGCGCACTGTGTCTCGCCGGAGGATTTCCGGACTCAGCACTCTTCCGATGAAGCCGAGCGCGATCCGCGAGCGGCGGAGTTCCTCTGCGGGGATTATCGCTTCGCCGGGGACATCGGTGTAGGACTGGTCAATGCACTTCCGTCCGTGTTCCTGATTCCCTCGCGCATGGACAATCCAATTCACGGGGTGGTCGCGTTACTGTCGAGAGAGCTATCTCAGGCCGAGCCAGGCCGCCAGACCGTGCTTGACCGGCTGCTAGACGTTCTCGTCGTGCTTGGGCTTCGGACCGGACTGGCATCGAGCGCGAATGCGCCCGCATGGGTTCGGGGAGCGTCGGACGCGCGTCTGTCGCGGGCGCTTCAGGCAATGCACGCAGACACGAACAAGCCGTGGACCGTGGATGAACTGGCAAGGATGAGCAATATGTCCCGCGCCACGTTTGCTCGCGTGTTCCAGGAGGTTCTTGGCGACACGCCGATACGGTATCTCTCCGACTGGCGTATGACCGTTGCACGCGATCTCTTGCGAACGCAGGACGTTCCGCTGATTGAAGTGGCAGAGCGAGTTGGGTACTCGTCTCTGTACGCTTTTGCCACGGCGTTCCGCCGACACCATGGGCAGCCTCCGGGACGGTGGCGTCAAAGTGAGCAAGACTCGCCCGAGGCCACGCTGGCTCACAAGCGGCTAGCCGCTGTTGCGGCAAGAACGCGCGCTCCTGCTCGCGTCGCCCGGGGCCGGTAGGCAGCTTGCGCCTATACCATCACTCTGAATAGAAGATACTTTTCCCCCCCCCCACGCAGACTGTTCAGATAATCGGCCCACGCCTGCATCATCCGACACCGATCCGGAGATGTTCAGCGAAATTGTATGCCACACGGACTTCGTCCCGCTTCGCCATGCGCACGCTGCCGCTCGATTGCGTCGCGATGCCAACTCTGCTCGTTCAAGTGCGTGGACGCCATCCTTCGGTCCATGGCATTCGTCGTTTGAACAAGGCGCCGCAGGGCAGGGGGCGCTCGCAACGCTCTACAGCGCGCAGCGCGTGTACATCGTCATCGAGGCGCCGCCAGCCAAGTACGCAACGAGATCAGCCTGGCCACGGGTTGTGCAGGCGCGGCGCCGCAGGGTATGGCGCTACGGGCTAGCGCCGCGCGGCCGTCGAGCTCATCAAGGAAACCGGATTGAAGCTGGACTGACGGGGTCAGTACGGCGATGGCCCGATCTCCTAAGTTCCGAGCACTTACTGTGGCTTAATACCGAGGCGCGTCACAGCGTCCGTCACCGTCTTCTCGAGCGTGAGCGTTTTCGCCCGAAACTCTTCGGTGCTCAGGGTGCTCGGCACTTGGCCAAGAGCGCGGAATTTTTCCAAGGTCGTGGGAGCCTTCTCCATTTCCAGCGCGCCCGAATGCAGCTTCGCCACTACGGCCAGAGGCAAGCCTACCGGGCCGAACAGCCCACACCAGAACTCCCAACTGAAATTGCCGGCCAGCCCCGTCTCCGCGACGGTCGGACCTTCCGGCATGGCGGGGTGCCGTTTTTCCCCCGTGTAGGCGATTGCCATTCCACGCCCCTCGTTTTGCAGCGGGATCGCCTGCAGGGGGATACCAAGAAACATCTGGATGTCACCGGCCATGAGCGCCTGCACCGAGGCAGGGGTGCTGGGATAAAGGATCGGCTGCATCTGCATGCCAAGGCGTTGGTACAAAAGCTCCATTTCCGGGATGACGCTGCCCGTGTTGCCATAGTTGATCTTTCCGGGGTTCGCCTTGACGTAGGTCACGAACTCCCCCAGCGTCTTGGCCGGTACTTCTTTTGCGTTCACGATCACCATGCTTCCGCTGCCGCCAAAATCCGCTATGGGCGTCAGGTCCCGCGTCGCGAGGAACGGCGTGCTCTTGGTGAGCAAGTGCTGAATAATCACGGTAAAGCCGTGCACAAGCAGCATGTACCCATCGGGCGCCGCTTTGACCACGGCCTCAGCCGCGATGTTGCCGCCCGCGCCAGTTCGATTCTCCACGATCACCGGTTGTCCCCACTGCTTGGTCAGCCAGTCGCCGTATAGCCTGGCGTTGATGTCGTAAGTGGCCCCGGCTCCGTATGGGACCAAGATCCGGATCGGCTTACTTGGGTAGTCCGTGCTCTGCGCGCTAGCCGCTCCCGAAACGAGCGCGAGCAATAGAACGACGACAGTAGCTCTCATTTCCTCTCTCTCCTTCGATCAGTATGACTGCTCAACTAACCCCCCACGTCGTTCAGTTTTTCCCAATTCGGAAGCCGCACACTGGTCGTTACGCCTTCCGCCTCATCGCCACAACATTCTTCCGCTTCGTTCCGCTGGCAATCTCGGCAACCCCTCGAGAAACATAAGCAAGTATATTCCGAGGCCGCCCAGGCTGCCGGTCGGTCTGAGTCACAGATCCAGCATCTCATCGGCGACATCGCGGTCATGCAGACGTCGTTCGTAGCTGAGACAAACGAGCAGTCGTATGAGGTGGCAAAGCCGGCGGTCGAGTGGTACGCGCAATCCGTTCGCTCAGTACACAAGCCAGAGGGAATCGAAAGCTGGCCGGTCGAGCTCCAACAGCTCCTCCGCGACCAGATTGAGCGGGACCGAGTTTACGAACACTACGACGCATACTGGAAAGCCTTTATTCATGGTGATCCCGCACGTGCGAAAGAGCGTGTGCAGCACCTGAAGGATGCGGGGTTCGACAACGTGATCGTTGGATTTAGCTTTGGCGGCCTACCCTATGAAAAAGTCCGCACCTCGATGCGCCTCTTCGCCGAAAAAATCATTCCGAATTTCAAATAGCACCCTCAGAAGAACGACTAAACAGAAGTTCGCTTTCATTCTCGACATTGGGCCTAGAAAACCGAACTTCGGGACCTTCACCGGGAGGCCAAGCAGTTCGGCCTCTATAACTAGGTCAAGGTCTTCGCGGACTTCGGGAAGGAGCAGGGCGCCGGTGGCGTATCCTGTGCACCGGGGAGAACAGGAGGCGCTCCATCCTGATGCACCCAGGGCCTGAGCCTGGCTCATATAATGCGAAAGCAGGCCTTGAAGTATCGTGCCGCCGCGGTTACAAACGGCGACGGTACGTCCAATCGCAACCAAACGCGTAACGAGGCTAACATGACAGATCTCGAAAGGATGGCGATTGAGCATGCCTGTTCGAAGCTCGTCGTTGCCTTCTACAACCGGGATGATGAATTTGACCACGAGGCAATCCTGCGG
>Ga0207044_1082_pt1 | contig 16140 bp, 10 predicted proteins | sample Alteio_BWMinCont_68_FD_153300 | JGI IMG/M metagenome (GOLD analysis project Ga0207044, IMG submission 153300) | Enriched cells from forest soil in Barre Woods Harvard Forest LTER site, Petersham, Massachusetts, United States -... | ecosystem: Environmental > Terrestrial > Soil > Temperate forest >... | reverse complement strand
GTTCGATCGCACTCAGCGTCTCTATTGAAGCTGGATTATCGGACTCTGGCAACGGTTGTGCGAACCCGGAAAATTCATTTGGCCGGACAAAAGTCAGCAAGCAAACGGTTCGTTCTTTACGGTGCTCGCGAAAACAGTCACCTGTCGGGGTTGGATTGAGCTGCTCCGTGAACACTCAGCAAAGGGCAGCTCGCCTTTGCTACAAGCTCATAGGCGAAGCTCGTGTGCAGATGACGATTCCAACGCGACTCGTTGTGAACGCCGACCACAAATAGGCTATCGGAGCAAATCTCGGATTGACGAAGAATATCTTCAGTGGTCGCGATTCGGTCCAGATGATAGGCGGGATTACACCATTCACAGTTGGGGAATTCTGTATTGCCGGCAAGTTCGGCGCAAAACCGCTCAATTCTCGCATGTGTGGCAGAGTCGCCCGGTGCGTTGTCAGTTGCGATGGGAACCAGTACGCTGCGAATCCCGAGGTCACGTCCCAGGGCTGCCGCATAATGCGCTGCCGGGACCGATTCCGGCGAGAAGTCTGAGATACACAGGATTTCGTTGAACCTCGGATCGAGGTCAATACCGCCCATTACGTGCGTGCCGACCGTGAGCGTGGGGCAGCGGGCGGATAATAGGATTTTTTCTGCGTTTGAACCAACAAGCACATGCTGCAGACCCCTGTAAATTCCGTGGGTGCCCAACACCAGGAGGTCGGCATTGTTATCTCCGGCGGAGCCCAGAACTGCCGCACACGGTTCACCCTCGCGAAGATCGATTTCAGTGTTGATCCCCACGCGCTGCACACTGGCCGCAAAGGCCTCGAGGCGAGCGAGCGCATGCTCCCTTGATAAGCAGGGTCTGCGGCTGAGGAACTCAGCTTCTTTCGCTTCATGAGAGAGCTCAATTGCATGGACAATTATCAACCTCGCGCCGTAATGATGCGACAAGGCGACAGCATAATCGAGAGCGAGCCGCGAGCTTTCGAGAAAATCAGTGGCGAAAACGATGTTTCGCATCGGGATGGGCGGTTCCGTTTTCTTGCTTCTATCTAACACAAGGACTCTCCTCCTATTTCCACCGCCAACGGTGGCAAGCCGCGGCACGAATTCGCTTCCGTAAACTGATTCCCAAATGAGCGCCTCACGCTCCGGGGTTATTTAGAAGGGCTCCCGACGTATTCCGGGCGCTGTGTAATCTGGGGCTCGGGCGTCGAGGCCGCAGGCGCCGCATCAATGGCCTTGCAGCTCAATTCAGCGGCGCCAATTCGACCGTTCTCCTGGTTTTCCATAACGACCCGCACGGTACGCGTATTTCGCGGGACCCGGACCCTGACTCTAAAAGCTGACACGATCGCTTGGGAGCGTGCCGAGTCCTGAGCACTTGAGAGCAGCCTGACCGATTCGATCCTTGAAGCCTTGATCTCCTGGTCCCCATCCAGGCTCACCGCCGCCAAAGCCAGATTGGCCACGAACTTGCCATCTTCTGTTGGAAGAAAGTCCAGGTTCTTCGACATCAACTGGACCGTGAATCCGACTGTCCCTGTGTCGGGATGTCGCAGCACGTTCGCTAGTCGAACGTCCAGAGCGGTAAAGGGTATGGTCGATTGAGCGGCCTCGGCGAGTTTCATCATGCTTTGCTGCCGTTGATTGATCGGTGCGTGTTCGTCGGGGGCGAAGTATCCTGCCTTGGTCACCGCGCGAAGGTTACGGTCCCGGAGCGTCACGCGAATGCGGCGGAATTTGCCGTTCTGATCTCCTTGTTGAGGCTGATAAGTGAGGGTATAGTAGTTTGCGCCCATTTGCTGGGAACGGGCGATTTCCGCGTCCACATCATTGCGGTTAAAGAAGAGCTCTCCGCCGGTTTCGTTTACGAGCACGCCAAAGTTGATGTCGCCGGCGAATGGGTCATTGCCGTTGTCGGCGATATCGGCGTCGGCTTCCATGGCACTCATGGAGATGTCTGGACCCTGAACAGGCAAACCGGGATAGATCACGAACAGGCTGATTCTCGCATCGACCAGCATGTTGGTTGTGGAATGCACGTACTGCTTCAGTTCGTCCTCTGCTTTTGACGGCAGATCGAGCGGCACAAGATTGATGCCCGGGCCGCCGTGCCCTACCCAGATGATGTTCTTGCGCCCGGGAACTCCCTTGTTCTGCAAAGCGATCTGCTGCAGTGCATCCATGGATTGGGCAAAACGTTCCCAGAAGAAGGAGCCGTTCATCTTCTTGTACGGCAATGCCGTGGGAAGATGCTCCAACGCATTCATGAGGTCGGAACGGCTGCGCGTATATCCCTGCAGCATCTCGAGGGACTGATTGCCGATCACCATGAGCTCCGCCGGCGACGCCAATTGTTCAGGTTGCGCAATGAGGAAGCGCTTGACCTCGTACCGGATATACGCGAAGTCCTCGAAATTCGAGTTCAGCAGGTCGAGCACAAAGATTGCGACCGGGGCCTTGCCATCAGGATTCTCATCGCCCGCCTTGGGGTCCATCAGGTGCGTTTGCGGCGCCTCAAACGAAAAGATGCGCTGCGGGTTCTTGTCTTCGAGGATTGTGAAGTCATCTTTGGTCAGGCCAGTAACAACTGGGCGTCCGCTTTTGTCGAGTACGGTGACATCGAGAAACACCAAGGTTGAATTTATTCGAAAGGTCGGGGTTGAGGGCGACGTCTGGGGGGCCTGCGCAGACAGATTTGCAGCGTTATATACAGCGGAGACGGCAAACAACCAATGCAACAAATAATCGGATCTCATGCAGCCTCGCGATGGATTTCACTTAAGGGGCGAACCTCTGCTATTGCGAACCTTCCAGACGATTCGCCCTCCGGTTTTGTGGCTCGTCATCTGAACGCGCCGATGCGACTCGACAGCGCCATTCTCAAGTCGCGTCTACAGCGAAACATACGTGATTTGACCGTAGAGAGCGGAAGATTCAGCGCTGTGGCTACTTGCATGTAAGGCAGTTCCTGGAATACGCACATCTCGATCACTTCGCGGTTGGGGGGGGCCATTCCTCCGATGGTTGCAGCTACGATCTTGTCTCCTTCGCGCTGTTCGTAGCACTCCTCCGGATTCATGCTACGGTCGATAATCTCGAGCTCTTCGCAACCTTCATCGGTGAATTGCGAACATTCGAGTGGGACCAACATTCTTCCTCGTCGACTTCGCAGATACTCGCGGGCAGTGTTCTTGACGATGGCGTTCAGCCAGGTTTTCATTTGGGATTCGCCACGAAAGGCGGCCAGTTTCCTGAAGGCCTTCAAGAGGGCTTGCTGGACGATGTCCTCTGCTTCCTCGCTGCGGTTGGTGATTTTCATGGCCAGCCAAATGAGCTGAGGACGATATCGTTCAGCAGCATCTACAAATTCTCCGAGTTTTATCTTGTCGAGGCGCGACGGAGGAATAGCGTCAGCAGCGCTTGAGGCGTCATGCATTGTTGTCGATCGGCCCTCGCATTCGGAGGCCTGAGACAACCTGAAAGACAGAGGTCCACGGCTATCGGTTTCCATTGTTTCCCCCTTCTTGCAACGAGTGAGTCAGGCTGAGTATTTGTTCGACCAGGACATCTTGTCTCACGGGTGAATGCAGGCGTAGATCGTATAGAGCGCGATCCAGGGACGCCTGACCCGAACGAATGATCAGAATCTTGGCACTGGGCCATCGACCGCGAATCAGACGAGCGGCCTCTACAAGCTCAAATGAACAGAGAGAGTTATGGAGGACGACAGCATGAACGTCATGCTGCTTCGAAGAGATCCATAGCTCGCGATAGTCAGGAACAAAGGAAACGCGGAAGTCTCGCGCGTCGAGGAACGTGTCGCGGATGAGAGTGCCGGGCTCGATTCGACCGACGGAAAGGACGTGGATGAGGGGCTTTGTAACCACCTCACCGCGCGGCGTGAGATGTCCATTTTGGTCGCCGGGACATGATGTCAGATGCCCCGGGGGGACCGAAGACGACACTCCTTGCGCAGTACCAATGGGATGCATGGGGTTCTCCTCCAAAGAGAGTGGGCGGAAGACTGCAAGATCGCTTCTGAACACGGGACAGATATGCCAACCGAATGCCGAAGCGCGGTTGAGCTAAGCCGCGAGAACTCTGAAAGGAGGAGATCGGAGAGGAACTACGGAACAGAACAGCGCGGGGATGCGCTTATATGTGTCAGGATAGAAGAACGCACGTTCTATCCCCGTAGGAGGTTGACGGTGGATAAGCAGTACAGCGTGCAACTCCAACTGAAGATGCTGCTGAGCGGTTGCCTTTGTCGTAGCCGCGACTTGGGCGACGTCCTGATGCTTGTCCCACATCTTCGCGAACAATGCACGCGAAGCTGCGTCCTGATGAGGATTGTATCGGGAGAGCTTGTAGCCGAATCCCCACAGGGCTACTGATATTGCGAGTCCGATGAAGGCGAGAGCCCACGGTCTGAACAGCCTGCGGGAGATCCACCATTGCGAAGTCACCTGGCCGCATGCGCGCAAGGAGGTACTCTCGCGACTGGTGCATGACATCATCGACAATTCGTTTCCGGCCGACATTGTCTGGAACAGGCCCCCCGAGCAGCACACCAACAAGTTTGGACGCTATCTTCGCACAAAAAGTCGCGGTAGATATAGACAGAATTGTGTTCGTGCCAACGTTAGCTCAGACATTGGTCGTTATCCTACTGAGAGACAAATACTTAGATGGATCGGCGCGAAGCCTTCGCAACAGGACCGATAGCGGGCATTAGATGAGACAGACATCGAAGCCGTCTCGGTCTGGGAATATTCCGATTCCGAACGAACCGACCGGAGGAATTCAACGTCTATGATCTTGAGAGTGGAAATGCGCTAATAGAGCGTTTCGCTGGGACCAAATCCGTGGGCGCTATGGGGTTTTTCGGAGCGATGACAGCAGCCAGTGTTCACGGCCCGTCCGCACTCTACCTCGTGACGCGCCTGCCTTAATCCAGAGCACCAAACCCAAAGCGGCCCTTAAAAAGATTGGCTTCAAACTCGGTTGCGCTCGCACGCGAATGATTCGGTTCCGTACTATTCTCTTTTTGCTAGCGGCCCGACAATCGGGCAGTGGACTGAGGCGAGTATTCGTTAAAGAGGTGCCACGCTTGAAATCGGCCAGAATCGGAGCTAACCCGGACCAGTGATTGAGAAGAAAAACAGTTCGTCTTCCCCGGTCGCGAATGTGGGCGGTTGCATGTATGCACGGTTCTCTGGGCAATTCTCCCTTGTTGCGTCGTTATTCCGCCCGTGTGTACTGGGATTCCTTGGCCTGGCTCTAGCTGTTGCTCTATGCGGATTCGCCTACAAGATTTCCTTGTATCAGCCCAATTCTGGAATGCGATCGAACGTCGTAAAACTGTGGGACAAGCGGCAACAGGCGCAAGCGAACCAGAACGCAGTCAATAACCCAACAATCACCCCCGATCAGACTCACCTCCCGGCGCATCGCTTTCCAGATCCCTGGCAGTATTCACGCGCCGCTATTGCCTATCTCGCGGCTCCCCCCCCAATCTCCCTCGTTGCCGCTTGCGCGGAATCTCACCTGCCATTTCGCTCGCCACCAACGAACCCTCTTGCTTAAGACCTGGGCTTCGTAATCAGGCTCTGGCCGGATATAGCCACTCCAGATCTGTAAGTTCTGTTCAACCATGATTTCGTGGAGGAGCGTCCAATGTTTTCATTCTGGGCCTCTGCTCGTTCTGGTTCTTGCTTTGTTGTGGATCTTGGCCACTACGGGCACCGAGATTCTTGAGTCGAGCACTTCAAAATTTGGTGCTTGCACTTTGCCGTCCTATGGGTTCCCCGGTTCTGCTTTCGCCTGTGCCGAATGGGATGACGAGAAGCGGCGACGAAACCAGCCTTCGCCCGGATCGCTTGGGGAACACAAATCTCCTGATCGTCCAAGGGAATATATGAAGATGCCCTCGACGGTGCGCGAGCTGGGGACAATCGAACCGATCCATATTGTGTGCATCGGGCATTGCAGGCCCCACCATTTCATCTCAGACGAAATACTCGATATTCCTGGATTTAAGGTGTCAATGGAACGGGATCACACGAAGCTGCATTCAACGTTCCATGGCATTCCAGCACTGATCCTGATCTATGACTCCTTTCCTCCCAGAGAACTGGAAAATGCATGCCGTTTCATTCGGCATCAGTGGCCACACACCAGGATTCTGGTGATTCACGATGGTGAGGATTTCCTGGAAGACTCCCTGTATGAGGACAGGGTGCGGACAGATGTGACCGGTCAAGACCTCATTAGGAGAATCCTGTTTCTTGTTCAAACCATTGATCTTTGGAGGTTGCGCGGCGTCAAAAGGTAAGAGGAACCTTTGAGATATTAGAAGATCCAATTGGACTCGGCCGGTCTCTGAGAATCGAGGAGTTTCTCTTAACCATGACGACGCTATCCTCTCAGGTTATTTGATGTTCGGCTGGATTGATGACGGAAAAGACACCGTGCAGGCGCGTTCATGAAGGCGTAGTCACGAATCTCCAAGGGCAAGCGCCATCACAGCATTAAGCCCATGTCGGCAGGGTTTGGAGATAACAAAATTCTCGCCTCGGATGTTGCAAAAGAAATGAAGCTTTGAAGCCGAGAAATGAGCAGATGGTGACGAGGAAAGGGAGCACATCGTTTCATGAAGGGGAAAACGAGCAAACGCTGGCGCCAGATGGAAACGACAAATCCAGCGTTTCCGGCAATTCTCATAGCCGTAATGTGCGGTGCCGCAATGCTCCAGTACACCGAGTTCGTGTTCGTTTCAGCGAGGGACGACAATGGTCGTACTTTTGACATCCCGATGTGGCGCGTTCATATGGGTTCGGCGTGTTTGGGAGCCCTAGCCTTCATGATTGCGCTATTTTGCTTCGAAGCTCTTGAACGGCGGTCCAAGAGTCTCGCGCTCCGATTGACGGTCCCATGGATCCCCCTGGTCGGAATAACGGGGGTGGCTACGATCATTCATATTCCAATTGCGATTGTTATTCTTTGCAGCCTTGTCTATGGAGTGTGGGCGTATCGTCGATTCCGCGCAATGAGATTTGGCGTTGAGTGACACCGGGGCTTCTTTGGAGTGCCAGAAATGACCATTAACGACCGACACAGGAGCGGGTACCAGCCAACGGTCAGGCCGAGGCGTGTAATCCTTCTACAAGGGCCCACACTTAGGGATCGAAGGCAACAGCCTCTGCGGAAACGAAACCAGGCTGGTATCATTGCCGTCGGTTGCAACATTTTGCTCGAAACCGCTGTCTATACTGTTGTGCACTTTTGTTTGCCACGCAATTAGCGCTCTAAAACTTCGCTGATAAGTGATTCCTTTGGAAGAGGATTGCATGCGATCACGAGAAGCATCTAAAATGGCATCACCGCCCGGGCACAGAAGCCTGAAGACGGGAGACGCCAAGATGCCTCCACTCACAAGCAAGAGCGAAGCTTCCGGTTTGCTCAGGATCGCCCTGCTGATCCTCGGCTTAGCGGTTTTTGCTTGGGGTCTGCAGTACAAGCTTTCGCTCTACGAAGCGTCCTCGCATCACCATCCCGTTTCGGTCGCAAAGCTGATGCAGGGTGAGCAAACGAACAAGAAGATCATGTCACTACAATTGCAGATCCGTAGCAAGTTCTCGCAGTTGCAGGTCGACAGTGCGATTGTTCCCCTCCCTCTTCCGGAAATAGTTCGACGGAATCGACGGCCAGACACGCTGATCTATACCTCCATCACCTTTGTCACCTGCGTTCTTTTCTTCCGTCCTCCTCCACAGGCCTCCTGAGCGAGTCGCGTCTGCCGTGATGCCCCTGTAAATCAGCGCGTTAAGTCAAGCGCTAGACCTGGGACGTCCGTAAGATACGCTACTGTGCCGGCGAGGCACCCGCAGGAGAGTCTGTTATGAGTATCGCATTTGCCTTGTTGCTAATGTGTGCTTTCTGCGCTGTGGTCGGGATATATCGTGGCATCGTCAATCATCGGGAAACCAGACGACTGGGAAGAGGCGTGCCAACGGTCCGCTGAACCGAAATCGGCAGGATCTTCTAACCGCCGGCAAAGGCTCGGAGCGCTGTGGATCCTATCTGCCGATTTGATCCAAGGTCGATCGCGGCCGATCCCTATCGGAATGATTGCCATGATCGGTCTTCCTGGCCTGAAGACGGCAAACTCCAACTAAGGCTGGATGGATGAACCAACTAACGGTCGAGAAAAACAGATGCCCGAACTCGACTTACGACGCCCGGCAAGAGATTTTGTGAGGCGGGTTCTATCGCGAGAAAGTTCCCTGTTAAGTTTTGCTCGCAGGTCAATCTAATCGTTCTTCGACCGAGTTCGCCCTAAGCTAGTTTGCTGTTTTGTGGGAACAAGAGGAGCGGTAACCAATTATCAGGAGCACTAGCGCAATGCGTAAGAAGGCACTTGTTTTTGCCGCAGTTTCATTTTGCATGATGTCAATCATTTCGGCATGTCATACCGGATCGGACGTCTCCGATGCGAAAGCGGCTGCAATTCCAGCAGCGCGCGTTGCCATCGCTCAGCGCGGCGACATTTCGCACGTCCTGACACTTGCCGGGCAATTCCAACCCTACCAGGTGGTCGACGTGCATCCCAAAGTCAGCGGCTACATGAAGCAGATCAACGTCGACATTGGCGACATCGTGCGCCAGGGACAGACTCTTGCGGTTCTCGAGGTTCCCGAACTCAAGGCAGAGTTGCAGCAGAGTGTCTTCAGGCTGGAACAAACCAAGGAAGAGATCACTCAGGCGCAGCACGAAATCAACCGTGCCGAGGCAACCCACTCGGCTCTTCACTCCGCGTATGAGAGGCTCGAGGAGGCGGCCAAGGGACATCCGGGGCTGATTGCCCAACAGGAACTGGACGATGCTCAGGCGAAAGATCTTTCGTCCGAGTCTCAAGTCGATGCTGCCAAGGCCGCTATGGCCGCTGCAAAGCAACACACCGGCGCGGCTGAAGCCGACAACCAGCGCGTCCAGGCATTGCACGACTACACCACGGTTCAGGCGCCGATCGCAGGCGTCGTCGTCTGGCGCTTTGCCGATACGGGAGCCCTCATCCAGGGAGGAACAAATTCCAACAGCCAGGATCTCCCTATTGTTCGCATTTCGCAGAGTACTCTGCTGCGCCTGCGTATTCCGGTGCCCGAGAGCGATGTTCAGTATGTTCGCGACGGAGATGCACTTGAGGTGCGCGTGGATGCGGCGTCGCGTTCCTTTACAGGAAAGATCGTTCGCTTCACCCGCGACGTAAACTTCGAGACTCGCACGATGGAGACCGAAATCGATGTGCAGAACCAGGACTTGAAGATCTCTCCTGGAATGTACGCAAACACCATGCTCCGCTTGGGACACTCGGAGAACGTCGTTACTGTCCCAATTGAGGCCTTGGTCCTCAACGGCAAACAACGAGTGGTATATGTCGTGGACAGCACCAACCGCGTGCATCCATGTCCGGTCGAGGTAGGTATTCAAGGTTCCAAACTCGTGGAGATCCGAAGCGGCTTACATCCAGGGGATCGGGTCATTGTAGGTGGCCAGGAGAAATATCAGGAGAACGAAGAAATCAATCCCGAAGTGCAGTCGACGCAAGCCTCAGAGACCTTTCAGGAGACTGGCGGCATGATCGACCTGAAGGGTGAAGAGAATGTCGCGAGCCAGGCTGGGCCCGAATCCTCCAACGAGCCTCAAGCCAACGGGCGCGGTGTCGATAACGATCGGACGAAACCGTCTGCATCGGCGGTAGGAGCCACCAAAGAGCACCCTGGAGGGCCGCACTAATGCCAAGGTTCGCACTGCGATTTCCGTTTTTCATCCTCATGCTGTGCCTGGTGGTGGCGCTCATCGGCACCGTGACGGTAGTGCGCATGCCAGTGGACCTGTTTCCACGGATTGACATGCCGGTGGTGGTGGTAGCTACGTTTTACAACGGTATGCCGCCGCGGCAGATTGAAGCGGATATCACGAACACCTTCGAGCGATTCTTCACTTTAGCCGCGAATGTGGATCACAGCGAATCGCGGTCTCTGACCGGGGTCAGCCTGATCAAAATCTATTTCAAAGCCGGCACGAATCCGAACGCGGCGTTGAGTAACATCGCCAATCTGGCCATGGCCGATTTGCGCCGCCTGCCCCCGGGGACGCTTCCCCCGGTGGTGTTGGGAATGGACGCATCAACGCAACCGGTATGTCTTGTGACCCTGAAGGGACAGGGGCTGAATGAAACGCGTTTGAAAGATCTTGCGCAGTTCGAACTGCGGAATCAGATTTCCAACGTGCAGGGCGCATCCGTGCCCCAGCCATATGGAGGCACCTACCGCCAGATACAGATTTATGTCGATCCTTTGAAGCTCGAGGCCCGTAACTTGAGCCTGAACGACGTGGTCAAGGCTGTAGACAACTCCAACCTGATCCTCCCCGCCGGGGATGTTCGCATTGGGGGCAAGGATTTCAATATTTACGCCAACAGCCAGTTCCCGACCGCGTCGGCTATGAATCAAATGCCGCTCAAGTCCTGCGGGAACTCATCAGTGATGGTGGGTGATATCGGGCAGGCGGTCGACTCCGGGGCGTTGCAATACAACATTGTCCGTATCGACGGCCAGCGCTCCGTTTACGTTCCTGTCTTCAAACAGGGTGGCGACAGCAACACGATACGCATTGTGGACGGGATCACGGCGGCTATCAAGAAGCTGGTCGACGTGCCTGACTCGTTGCGAACGGACGTTGTCTTTGACCAATCGATCTTCGTAAAGCTTGCCATCAAAAACCTGGTAAAGGAAGCCACGATCGGTCTGGTCCTTACCGGTCTAATGATTCTGGTTTTCCTTGGTAGCCCGCGCGCAACGTTTGCAGTGATGCTTTCGATCCCGCTCTCCGCCCTGGTGTGCCTGCTCCTGACCAACGCCGTTGGAGGATCCATCAATACGATGATCCTGGGCGGTCTGGCGCTCGCCTTTTCGCGCCTCATCGACGATTCCGTTGTGGTGCTGGAGAACATCTTCCGGTACATGGAGATGGGCAGCCCTCCACGGGAGGCGGCCGAAAAAGGCGGCATGGAAGTCTCGCTTGCCGTTCTTGCCGCCACCTCGACGACTTCCATCGTGTTTTTCCCGGTCACATTCCTTTCCGGCATCAGCAAGTATATTTTCACGCCGCTCGGATTGGGCGTAGTGCTCTCCATCTTCGCGTCGTACTTCTTCGCGATGACCGTGGTTCCCCTCTTCTGCGCCAGGTTCATCCACATGGAACATCCCGTGGCAAGCGAAGAGCACCACGCGCGAAAGCCCTCTCTATTCAAGCGATTTCTTGATCGCTTCAACGCGTATTTCCAAAGATTCCTCCATGCCTACGAAAAGCTCGCGTATCGCGTCTTGCAGAAACCCGCGCTTACCGGAGCCGTAATTCTGGGAGCGCTCGCTGTCATCCTGCTGGGCCTGTTTCCTTTTCTGGGGAGGGCATACTTTCCGCGAACTGACCCGGGCCAGTTCGTCGTAGACGTCCGTATGCCGAGCGGAACCAGACTCGAGGTGAGCAACGACTACATTGCCAAGGTTGAAGACGTGATCCGCGGCGTGGTGAAGCCGAGCGATCTGGATATGGTCGTGTCGAACATCGGTGTCTATCCCGACCTGTCAGCCATCTTCACCACGAATGCTTCGATGGATACTGCCTTTGTCCAGACAAGCCTAAAGGAGGACCACGGCATCGGCAGTTACGAATACATGCGTCGCGTGCAGGAAAAGCTATCGCGCGATATGCCGGAACTCTCGGCATATTATCAGGCCGGCGGTCTGGTGGATGGAGTCATCAACCAGGGCCTGCCGGCTCCGATCGATATCCAGGTCAGTTCGATGAATATGGAGGGCGCGTACGACCTGGCCCGGACGGTAGCAGCAAAGATCAAGACATTACCCAACGTAAGCGGCGTCTATATTCCGCAGGATCTGAATTATCCCGGAATCGCGTTGAACATCGATCGCCAGCGCGCCAGCCTCATCGGACTCTCGGCAAAAGACGTTGTGCAGAACGTGATTACTGCCATGACCTCGGACGGAATGGTGGCGCCGAGCTACTGGATCGATCCCAAGAGCGGCAACAGCTACATGGTCACAGTCCAGTATGGAAACCGGTGGATCGACAATATGTCGCTCGAGGATTTGAAGAACATTCCTCTGCGCGGAGTTCATCCGCCGGGCTACAGCCCTTTTCAGCCGGCCCGGATGGCGTCGTCTCAGATACCGGAGCAGGGTGGCCACGCGGCGGGCTATACGCCGCTCGGTTCGGTGGCCGACATACAGATGATCAATACACCGACGGAAGTCGATCACTACCAGATCCGGCGCGTCATCGACATTTTTGTGGCAACGAAGACCGAGGCACTGCAAGGGGTCGGCAAGAGAATCAACCAACTGCTGGCTGCTACAAAGACGGATCGCAACACTGTCATTCATGTACGTGGCGCAGTGGTAAACATGAACCAGTCATTCTCCGAATTCGGGCTGGGACTGATTATTGCCGTCCTGATGGTCTACCTGGTTCTGATGGCACAGTTCCGCTCGTTTATTGATCCGTTCATCATTCTCATGGCTATCCCGCCCGGTCTCACCGGGGTCGTGCTCATCCTGCTCTTTACCGGAAGCACTCTGAACATCATGTCGCTGATGGGCGTGATCATGATGACCGGCATCGTAGTCTCGAACAGCATTCTTATCGTCGAGTTTGCGGGCATCCTGCACACGCAGGGGATGCCTCTGCTGGAGGCGGTTGTCCAGGCATGCAAGATACGCCTTCGTCCCATCCTGATGACGTCACTGGCGACACTGTTGGGCATGATTCCCATGGCCTTGGGCATGGAAGCCGGGAGCGAGCAATATGCACCTCTGGCGCGGGCCGTGATCGGCGGCCTGGGCGCATCGGTGGCTGTAACCGTCTTTCTAGTACCGGCCGTGTACCTGGTGATTCACGGCCGTAAAAAGGGAAACATCTCGCCCACGCAAGGAGAAGCTCATGCCTGATCCGAGGACCAGTTCATCCGGTCTTGTCATGAACTCTTGCCAGGAAATTCGAAACGCCATCAGCACGAACGCTGATTACAGATGCGGAGGCGCGCGCTAAAATGCCCAGGTTTGCACTCAAGTTCCCTTTCTTCATCATCATGATCTGCCTCCTGGTGTCGCTCGTTGGAGTGGTCACCATCGTGCGCATGCCCGTCGACCTGTTCCCCAAGATCGATATGCCGGTCGTGGTCGTTGCCACGTTCTACAACGGCATGCCTCCGGAACAGATCGAAGCCGATATCACTAACACCTTCGAGCGTTTCTTCACGTTGGCAGCCAATGTCGATCACAGTGAGTCGCGCTCGCTCACCGGCGTCAGCCTGATCAAGATCTACTTCAAGCCCGGTACGGATCCCAATGCGGCGTTGAGCAATGTCTCCAACCTTGCCATGGCCGACCTGCGCCGCCTGCCTCCGGGAACATTGCCACCGGTGGTTCTCGGCATGGACGCTTCGACCCAGCCGGTTTGCCTTGTCACTCTCAAGGGGCAGGGCCTGAACGAAACCAACCTCAAGGATCTGGCCCAATTCGAGGTGCGCAACCAGATCTCGAACGTGCAGGGAGCTTCGGTGCCCCAGCCGTATGGCGGAACGTATCGCCAAATTCAGATCTATGTCGATCCCCTTAAACTCGAAGCGCGCAACCTGAGCCTCAATGACGTTGTCGAGTCAGTCGACAGCTCAAACCTGATTCTTCCGGCCGGCGACGTGCGCATCGGTTCGAAGGATTACAACATTTACGCCAATTCGCAGTTCCCCGACGCCAAGTCGATGAATGCCATGCCGCTCAAGTCGGTCGGGAATTCATCGGTGCTCGTCGCGGATATCGGCAAGGCTGAAGATTCGGGTGCTCTGCAATACAACATCGTACGCATCGACGGACAACGCTCCGTTTATGTTCCCATTTTCAAGCAAGGCGGCGACAGCAACACCATCAGCATCGTGAACGGCATTAAGGAAGCGATCAAGAAGCTGGTCGACATTCCAGAGTCGCTCAAGACGGACGTTGTCTTCGATCAATCGGTGTTTGTAAAACTTGCAATCAGCAACGTTACTCGCGAAGCCACCATCGGTCTTGTTCTGACGGGAATCATGATTCTGATCTTCCTGGGAAGCCCGCGGGCCACGGTGGCGGTTTTGCTTGCCGTGCCCCTATCAATGGTGGTGTGCCTGCTGATCACCAATACACTGGGCGGTTCGATCAACACTATGATTCTCGGCGGCCTGGCCCTCGTTTTCTCCCGTCTCATCGATAATGGCGTGATCGTGCTCGAGAACATCTTCCGCCACATGGAGATGGGGGAAAGCCCCTATGAGGCTGCCGACCGGGGCGGAACCGAGGTTTCAATGGCGGTGTTGGCCGCCACGTTCACGACGTCCATCGTGTTTTTCCCGGTTACGTTCTTTCAAGGAGTCAGCAAATACATCTTCACGCCGCTGGCGTTAGGCGTTGTGCTATCGATCTTCGCCTCCTACTTTTTTGCCATGACTGTGGTTCCGCTCTACTGCGCCAAGTTCATCCGCTTGCGCGATGAAGGCGAGCACGCCGGCGAACGCAAGCCGGGCGTCTTTGCCCGTTTTGAGCAGTGGTTCAATGGTAAGTTCCAAGCCATGCTCAACTGGTACGAAGACTGGGCCCGACGCGCGATGAAGCGACCCGGATTTACGACCGCAGTTATTTCAGCAGGCGTTGTGCTCCTGCTTTTGGTCACAATCCCATTCATGGGTCGAGCCTACTTTCCTCGTACCGATCCAGGACAATTCATTATCAACGTTCGGATGCCCAGTGGCACCCGTCTCGAGGTAGGCAATGAATACATCGCGAAAGTTGAGAACGTGATTCGCGGAATCGTGCACCCTAAAGACCTGGACATGATTGTTTCGAATATTGGAGTGTATCCCGACCTTTCGGCTATTTACACAACGAACGCATCGATGGATACCGCGTTCGTCCAGACCAGCCTGAGGGAAGATCACAGCGTCGGCAGCTACGAATACATACGCCGCGTCCAGGCCAAGCTTTCCAGCGAGCTACCGGAGCTCTCAACGTACTTCCAGGCCGGCGGTCTAGTCGATTCCGTCATCAATCAGGGTCTGCCCGCACCAATTGACATCCAGATCAAGTCCCAGGACATGGAGAAATCCTACGATCTGGCTCGGCAATTGGCCGCTCAGATCCAGGCCATTCCCAATGTGAGCAACGTCTATATTCCTCAGAGCATCAATTACCCGGGCCTGCAACTGAATATCGATCGCGAGCGCGCCAGCCTGATCGGACTCACGGCCAAGGACATCGTGGATAACGTCATTACCGCGTTAACTTCCGACGGCATGGTAGCGCCCAGTTACTGGATCGATCCCCACAGCGGTAATAACTACATGGTGACAGTGCAGTACTCCAACCGGTGGATTAACAGCATGTCCATGGAAGACCTGAAAAGCATTCCACTTCGGGGTGTTCGTCCCCTAGGGTACGGTCCTATGGAGCAGGGAGGGCAAGCCACCCCAGTGGCGGATCAGCTCTTCGAGGGTGCACACAAGACCGGATACGTGCCATTGGGAGAGGTGGCTGATATCCAACAGATTAATACCCCGACCGAAGTCGACCACAGTCAGATTCGACGTGTAATCGACATATATGTGGCAACGAAAACTGAGTCACTACAGACCGTTGGTGCGCGTATCAATCATCTGTTGGCCGACACGAAGCACGACCGGAACACGGTTATCGATTTACGGGGAGCAGTGGTAAGCATGAATCAGGCCTTTCACGATTTCGGAATCGGTCTCATCATTGCTGTTCTGCTGGTTTACCTGGTTCTTATGGCCCAGTTCACGTCGTTTATCGATCCTTTTATCATCCTGATGGCGATCCCCCCGGGGTTGGCGGGCGTGGTCCTCATCCTGGTGCTCACCGGCAGTACTCTGAACATCATGTCACTAATGGGTGTCATTATGATGGCCGGCATCGTGGTCTCAAACAGCATTCTTATCGTAGAATTCACCAACACCCTCCACGAACAAGGCATGCCGTTGCTCGAAGCCACCATTCAGGCCTGCAAGGTC
>Ga0207044_1078_pt1 | contig 16518 bp, 21 predicted proteins | sample Alteio_BWMinCont_68_FD_153300 | JGI IMG/M metagenome (GOLD analysis project Ga0207044, IMG submission 153300) | Enriched cells from forest soil in Barre Woods Harvard Forest LTER site, Petersham, Massachusetts, United States -... | ecosystem: Environmental > Terrestrial > Soil > Temperate forest >... | reverse complement strand
GCGAGGAAATCATTAATGCGGCGCTTGCCGATAACGACGTCAATATGCTGGTGCTGGGAGCATCGCCTGAAGCGGCCAAGCGCGGCGCGCTCATTCAGTGGCTGGCCGGAAAGCTTGGCGACCACTTGCTGGTGCCCATTATACTCGTGCCCGGCAATCTTACCGATCTGCAGATTGAAGAGTTAAGCTGAACTATTCGCTCCTGCTCCTGGGCTTTACCACAACCACCGTTCCCGCGATAAGGTCATGGAAGCCGCGGCGCTTTTTATTAATGCCGACCCAGATAAATCCCAGCGACATCGGCAGCGTGGAAACAATATAACCCAGGAAACGAATCACCGACTGCCTGCGCGTCATCCGCGCGCCCGTGGTTGCATCCCGTATTTCAAGCCGGAAGAGCATCTTTCCGGGTGTGGCCGAAAACCTGAACCAGAACGGAAGCGTGTAAAGAGCGATACAGAGTATTTCGAGCAGGTTTTCCACTAACACACGCTGAATCGCCTGCTGCTCGCGGGCAAGCTGCATGAATGCCGCAATAAGCTTCGGCGGATTATGCGCAACCGGCGGCGCATTCAATATGGCAACGGCGCGACTGATATTTAACGGCGGAAAAATATGCCCCATGAGGTACTCGACCACCGGCAAGGCAATCATGAACAGCACGGCCAAATCGATCATGGTCGCAACCATGCGGTTATAGAAGGTGCCATATTCCGGGGGGATATCAGGAAGAGCGTCGGTCTCTGTCATAGTATGCCGATGATTGACTCGGGAACATACTTCCACAAGTCCGGCCCGGAATCCAGCCTCGATATAAGGTGAATTCGCGTCTTCTGCGGCAGAAAGCGCTGCAGGATCGCGAGCGTTCGCGCAGGGTGCGCCGGTTGATTCTCCGATTCGCTGACCACTACCGCATGCAACGGCAGACCCACCTCAGTGATAACGCGCGCGGCGGAAAGCGTGTGACTCAGGCTTCCCAGATAGCTGCCGGATAGCAGTATCACCGGATATTTCAGGGCCACGGCCCAGTCCAGCACCGTATGGCGTGCGTCAAGCGGCGTCATGATTCCCCCTACCCCTTCGATCAGCAGGTAGTGATCCACTGTTTCTTTCTTTCGGCAAAAAGCTACGAGCGCATCAAAATCGATGGATTTTCTTTCGTCTTCACCGGCCATGTCGGGTGAAAGCGGTGCGGCAAAACGCCAGGGAGATATGTCATCAACAGCCGCCTGCGACATCGGCAGCCCCTGCGCTGCAATCAACTGTCCCGTATCGCTTTCAGCAACCCTCTCGGCGTCGAACCCGCTGATGACAGGTTTAAGCGCCTGCACCTGGGCTTTACGTTCGCGAAGCCGGTAAGCAAGCGCGCAGGTAAAAAGGGTTTTGCCGACACCGGTGCCGGTCCCGGCGATAAAAAAGGCTTTCATGCGTTCCAGACGGCTTTCCCGGTAAGATGTGACATGATCCGCATCAGGCGATTCCAGCGATTCTGTATAGCTGGTTCCTCGATTTTCCGTTTTTTGCTATCTTTACGGGAGAAAGTTTGAATGAATTCTCATTTTGAATTAATAGTTCGTTCCGCATTTCTTCGTTTCCGATACCAGTGCTTAATCTCCCCCCATATAGGCAGGATAAAGAGGGGGCTGGCTGGCATATTTTCCATTACAGACCCGCCTCACCCCTCCTACGAGGAGAATTTCCAGGCACTGGCGCTTTATTTCGCCCGTAGATTATATAGGGGAATTATCCCAAAGGGAAGAGATGAAATATTAGGAAGCGACTGTCATAAATCCTTAACATAACGTAGCTATAATAATTCCATTATGAAGTTATAATAAAGTGCAGTTATTGGAAAAGATGGCTCTAGCATGAGTTCGGAACAATTAACTCCCCAAGATAGCATATCTCCGGATGTGAGGCTTCAGGCGGAAATTGCGGCGCTTGCACTGGTGGATGTTTTTAAGCATGGGCTCAAAAATCCCGATGGCTCGCAAACCTTCACCGAAACAGATGGAACCAAATTCACCCGGGATAAGGTGAATCTTCAAGATTCCACTCATGGAAAAGTCATAACCGAAGACAGAGACGGGATAAAAACCACCAGGGATCTGGATCATAAAATAATCCGGGTAGAGCGCCCCGATAATATGGTAGTAGAGATGTCCCCCAGCGGAATTTTTATCCGAAAATCCGATGGCACAACCCTTCTTGAAGAAAGCAATGGGGATATAACGCAAACGAAAGGTCAGCAAAGGACCATCTGGCATCATGACGGAACGATAGAATCTTTCAATGGCAACAACAAGACGATCTGGCATGCTGACAAGACCATAGAAGTCGTCACTAAAGATGAGCAGAAGATATGGCATCCTGATAAAACGATAGAAACCAACAATAAAGACGGTAAAATCGTGCAGTGCGCCAATGGCACGGTGAATAAGTTTGACACCGAAGGAAATCCTATACCCGCCCCTCCCGCAGATACTTCTAAACCGGAAGAACCTCCTCCCCCGCCACCGCCTCTACCCCGGGAAGAAGCAAAGCAGAGAATTGCCGATATTGATACTGACTACAAAAACGGGAAAATTACGGAGGACGAACGTGGCTTGCGGACGGCAGAGGTGGCAACACTCTTAATTCCTGGTGCCATGAAAGATCTTGATAACGGAAAGATAACGGAATCGGAACTTTGCCGGTTAATGGAAAAAGCGTTGAACTCGCTGAATTCCAACGCTCAGAATCTCCCCTCACCCTCTGGAGCCGAAGGAGCGACAACACCTGGCCAGAATGGAAGCGCGATACCCTCGCCCGATACCACGAGAACCTCGCCTTCTGATACATCATCGCAAAACACACCTCAAGATCCGACTCAACTGCTCTCTCCTTCTACTCCGAGCAATAGCGTTCCCAAGCCCCGCAGAGAGGCTTCGCGTTATGCATAGGCTGAATTTCAATCAACGCAAATTCATGACTTACGCACGATCGAATAAAAGATTTCCCATGTGACGGGCAGGCCTTCCGGCGCGGCGAACCGTTCGCGGTAGCACTGTTCCACTCTGGCCATCTGGCCGCGCGTCATCAGCGACTTGCGCCGCTCCAGCAGCTTGTTGCGCGCGCCTATGGTTTTAAGATGCGCCATCAGCGCAAACAGATCGGGATAATATTCCGTTATCACTTCCCTCTTTTCATACACTGCGGGCGCCTTGAATGAGGTGACATGCGGATAGCGATCGGCAATGGCAAAGCTTTCTTTCAATTCTTTAAGCGTGCCCGGACCGAAGGCGCTGGTTGCCATGACGCCACCCCGCCTGAGCACGCGCTGCAATTCCTTCAGCACGGGCTTGGCATCCGCCACCCATTGCAATACCAGCGAGCAGAAAACGCCGTCAAATAATCCATCGGCGAATGGAAGCGACTCTATCGTGCCGTTTATTGCCGGCGCCTCCGGCGTCACAGCCTTACGGCACATCGCCAGGGCAAAGTCGAGCTGCGTTACGTGGCAGGCGGGAGTGCGGCGGGTGAACCTTCCCGTGCCGCATCCCGCGTCCAGCACGCGCGCCTGCGGCGGCAGCTGGGGAAGCATTTTTGCCGCGAGTTGCGAAAGCACATGCTTCTGCAATGCCGTCTGTGCATCATATTGCGGTGCGGCGGCGGAAAAATCCTGCTTTACGCGGCCCGCGTCAAACATACTCGCTCACTATATCCAGCAACGCTTCCGCATCATGCAGATGCGGCGCATGCGCGCAACGCGGCCACAGGAGAGACTCCGCCTGCGGCATACGCGCGGATATCGCCTGCGCATTGGCGATGCGTATCACCTTGTCGTTCAGCCCATGAATAATAAGCGCCGGGGGGAAGGCGGAGAAATCCAGAGGATCGCATGAACCGCTTATCAGCTCCTCCAGCCAGAACGCGCCGTTTGGCCATATGGCAAGGCCGTCATTCAGCGTGCGGGTAATCTGCCTTTCCCGCAGATCGCCCAGGGCAATAAGCGCATTAAGGCTTTTGAGCATCAACACAGGATCGTTCCGGTATTTTTTTCTGACTTCATTGACCGTCGCCTTGGGAAATCCGCCTGGAAATTTGCTGCTGGCCACCCACTGGTAAGGCACCGCAAGCAGTATCAGCATTTTCGGTTTAACATGGCCGCCTGAAATGGCGCGCATCAGCAACTGCCCGCCCAGCGACCAGCCGATGGCAAGTTGCGGAGTAGGCGGGAGAGCTTTAAACATCGCATCCGCATTGTTATAGGCGGAATAGTCAAAATGCTCCGCGTCATCCGGCGCGATGGCCGAAAGCGCATCCGCAGGCTGCTGCCATCCGGTTAGACACAACGTGCTCATACCCATCCCTTTTGCTTAATAAGCCTTGTAAGATTCGCAATATCTTCGTCCCGATGCAATGCGGAAAATGCAAAGCGCAGGCGCGAAGTGCCTTCGGGCACTGTGGGCGGGCGAATCGCCGCCACGAGATAGCCAGCCTCTTCCAGTTCCACCGCTGCCGCAAGCGTGCGGTTTTCATCCCCCAACATAAGGGGAACAATCGCCGATTGCGCTTCCGGCAGTCCCAATGCGTGCGTGAAGCTGCGGGCTTTGGCCAGCGGTTTCGCCGCCAATGCCTGATCGGCGCGCAGAATGTCGAGCGAAGCCGCCGCCGCTCCAACGGCAGAAGGAGGCAGACCGGTGGAGAACATGAAGCTGCGGGCGGAAGTGGCAAGGTAATCCACGATACTGCGTGAAGCCGCAACAAAGCCGCCATAACTCGCAAGCGCCTTGGAGAGCGTTCCTATATATATATCCACAGACGCATGTTCCGCCAAAAGACTATGCGCCCCGTCGGCAAGCAGCCATGCGTCGTGGCTTTTCGCCAATGCCGCGAGTTCGCCCAGAGGCGCAAGATCGCCGTCCATGCTGAATACTTCCTCGGTAATGATGAGGCAGGCTTTATGCTTTCCCCGTTCCCGCGCAAGCAGCCTCTCGCAGTCGGCAGGATCGTTGTGCCTGAAGCGCAGCAATTTCGCACCGGAAAGCTGAGCGCCATCAAGCAGACAGGCATGCGAGAGCCGGTCAGCAAGAATAAGATCGCCTTTCTTCACCAGCGCCGGAACAACGCCGATATTGGTGAGATATCCGCTGCCGAAAACCAGCGCGGCCTCGCTGCCCTTCCATGCCGCAAGCTTCTCCTCAAGCAATCCATACAACGGATGGTTGCCGCTCACCAGCCGCGATGCCCCTGCCCCCGTGCCGTATTTTTCTATAGCGGCAATGGCGGCGGCTTTTACCTGCGGATGCTGCGAAAGCCCCAGATAGTCGTTACAGCTGAAGGAAACGAGCCGCCTGCCCCTCCTCGTTACAACCGCACCTTCTTCCCGCGCCGCAGTAACAAGCGTGCGTTTGCGGTCTATCTGCGCAAGCGCCTGCAATTTTTCCCTTGCGGCTGAAGCTAAAGCTGGCATTCTGCTCCATCAATTGTAAGAGGATACCGATGATTCGCCATAACTGGACGCTTAACGAAGTTACGACGCTGTTCAACTTGCCCTTTGCCGACCTGATTTTCAAGGCGCAAACCGTGCACCGTGAATATTTTGACCCCAACGAAGTGCAGGTGAGCACGCTGCTCAGCATCAAAACCGGGGGCTGCCCCGAGGATTGCGGCTATTGCCCTCAAAGCGCGCATTTCGAGACCGGCGTAAAGGCGGAAAAGCTTATGGCGGTGGACGCGGTAGTCGCGGAGGCGAAAAGAGCCAAAGCGGCGGGCGCATCGCGCTTCTGCATGGGCGCGGCATGGCGGGAGCCCAAGGACCGCGACGTGGAGAAAGTGAGCCACCTGATCCGGGAGGTGAAGGCGCTCGGGCTTGAAACCTGCGCCACGCTTGGCATGCTGAACAAGCCGCAGGCGCAGGCACTCAAAGAGGCCGGGCTTGATTACTACAATCATAATCTCGACACGTCGGAAGCGTTTTATCCTTCCATCATCACCACCCGCACCTATCAGGACAGGTTGGACACATTGGAAAATGTGCGCGAGGCGGGCATGAATGTCTGCTGCGGCGGCATCGTCGGGTTGGGCGAAAGCATGGAAGACCGCGCAGCCATGCTTTTGACACTCGCGAACCTGGCACAGCATCCCGAAAGCGTGCCGATTAATATGCTCGTGCAGGTCAAGGGCACGAAGCTTGCAGACGCAAAGCGCGTAGAGCCACTGGACTTCGTGCGCACCATAGCCGTGGCCCGCATCCTGATGCCAGAGTCCTTCGTGAGGCTTTCCGCAGGCCGCGAGGAGATGAGCGAGGAAATGCAGGCGTTGTGTTTTCTGGCCGGAGCCAATTCCATCTTCTACGGCGAAAAGCTTCTCACCACACCCAACCCGGAGACAGATAGCGACAATGCGCTTTTTGCACGGCTGGGCTTGAAGGCGTTGCAGCCTGCGGCGTGAACTGGCTCACCGAAAGCCTGCCATACTGGCCGCCCGATGTAGCGTTGACACATGGCGTTCCTTTCTATAAACTTGGAAAGTTGGAATATTCAACTAATCTCCGGAATCCTACATTATGGAACTTGTCACTGTAAAAGAGAAATTTCAGATTGTTATCCCCAATGCCATTCGCAGGAAAGTACATGTCGGCATTGGCGATTTGCTGGAAGCAAAGCTGGAAAACGGCAAAATCACCTTTACGCCAAAATCCGTTATCGACAGACACATGGCAGAGGGGCTTGAGGATATGGCGCATGGGCGCATGCACGGCCCCTATAAAACCGCAGAAACCGCCATAGCCGCGCTGGAGAAAAAACGTACCGAAAAGAAACGTCGCAAAAAGAAATCCTGATGCAAATTCGCTTCACCGAACGTGCCGATAAGGATTACGCCAAGCTGCCCGCAGATGTACGAAAGGCCTTTCAGAAGCAAATCGGATTTCTGCTCGCCAACCTGCAGCATCCTTCGCTGCGCGCCAAGAAATACGACGAAGCGAACGATATCTGGCAAGGCAGGGTAAATCGCAACTGGCGCTTTTATTTCGCCGTGCGCGGCAACGAGTATGTGATACTTTCGATTATTCCTCATCCGAAATAATACGCATGACCTGGCTCAACGAAGGCCTGCCGCATATCTGGCTGCCCTACACGCAGATGAAGACTGCTGCGCCGCCGCTGGCGGCAGTAAGCGCGCAAGGCTGCCGGATAAAGCTTGCCGACGGGCGCGAATTGATTGACGGGATTTCTTCCTGGTGGACGGCCTGCCACGGCTACCGCCATCCGCATATCGAGCAGGTGGTCATCCGCCAAATGCAGACCCTGCCACATGTCATGTTTGGCGGACTGGTGCATGAGCAGGCATTAACACTCGCAACTAGGCTTGCCAAACTCACCGGCATGTCACGTGTCTTCTTCGCTGACTCCGGCTCGGTGTCGGTCGAGATTGCACTCAAAATGGCGCTGCAATACTGGCAGAATAAACGCCAGCCCAACCGCAACCGCTTTCTGTGTTTCCGCCACGGCTATCATGGGGACACAATCGGCGCGATGTCGGTCTCCGATCCGGAGGCCATGCATAAAGCTTTCCGCGCCTATTCCACCAAGCAGTATGTAGTGGACATCCCCAGCGATGAATATGGCTTCGCGGAATTCGATCAGCTGCTGGAGGGAGTGCATAAAAATATTGCCGCCCTCATTATCGAACCACTCGTACAGGGTGCGGGCGGGATGAAGTTCCATTCCTCCGACGTGCTGGCCGAGCTATTCCGCATCTGCAAAAAACACGGCATCCTGTCCATCGCAGATGAAATCGCCACGGGATTCGGCCGTACCGGCGCGATGTTTGCCTGCAGCGAAGCGGCGATAGCGCCGGATATCATGTGCGTTGGCAAAGCGCTCACCGGCGGCACGATGACGCTTGCCGCAACGCTTGCGCGCGAAGAAATATTCGAGGCTTTCCTGAGCGACGATGCGGAAGCGGCTTTCATGCATGGGCCTACCTATATGGCTAATCCGCTGGCTTGCGCCGTGGCGAATGCTTCGCTCGATCTGTTTGAAAAAGAACCGCGATTGCAGCAGGTGGAAGCCATCGAAGCGCAATTGCAACGCGAGCTGGCGGCATGCGAAGGAATGGACGGCGTTGTGGATGTGCGCGTCAAGGGTGCCATCGGCGTCGTGCAACTTGAGAAAGCCAGGATGGATAAAGCCTGGCTTAAAGCACGCTTCCTTGAAGAAGGCGTGTGGCTCAGGCCACTTGAAGACGTCATCTATATCATGCCGCCGTTTGTGATAACGCCGGAGGAGTTGGCGAGGCTTACCGGAGCGGTGGTGAAAGTGGTGGGGAAGTTAACTAAAGCCACTTAAATGGGCAAACGAAAGAAGCCATAAAATGAATATAAAAACCAGTAAAAGCTGAAATGCGGTCGCTATAGCTATCCATTCGCTATAATTTCCATTCGCTTCAAAATCGACTCGTATGTTAAAGATTCGTCTTAAAAACCATGAAACGAAGTTTAGAATGTCGGGCGCATTGTATTTCATGAATCCCAAGTAAAAAGGTATAAAAACATCGCTGCCATCTATAGCTCGCCCTCTCGATGTCCTCATTCTTTTTCCTATAAGACGGAATAAGATATGCGTAAGCAATAGAGATAAAAATACGGCTGCTGAAGCCAAAAGCACTTTGCTTTTAATATACTGCTCAAAAGTGAGCCGTAATATTATAAAACCGACAAAACTGAGAACCGCCCAAACAAACACATATAAAAAAACAAAGAATGGGTTAAATTGCGGCGGAGCTTTGAATTTTGTCACTACATCCCCTCCAACTCATCAATCAGCCCTGCAATTACATCCAGCCCGCCCTGCCAGAACGATGGCTTACCAGCGTCTAGCCCGAAGGGAGCCAGCAGTTCCTTGTGGCGATAGCGCCCGCCCGAAGAAAGCATGGCGATGTACTTCTTCTCGAAATCCCGCGCCGCGCCTTTTTTCTGCTCTTTCTGGTAGGAAGCATAGAGCGAATTGACCAGGCAGTCGCCGAACGCATAGGCATAGACATAGAAGGGCGTATGGATGAAATGCGGAATATAGGCCCAGAAATGGCGGTATTCCGACGTGAGTTTTACATTTGGCCCGAGCGCTTCGGATTGTACTTCCACCCAGATTTTCCCCAAGCGCTCGGCTGTCAATTCGCCCTGTTTGCGTTCGTCATGCACGCGCACCTCGAACTCGCACATCGCAACCTGCCGCACGACGGTCGCCAGCATATCCTCGACCTTGCCCGCAAGGATACTCTTGCGCCTGAGCGGATTGCTCTCGCGCCGCAGCATCTCGCGGAAGGTAAGCTGCTCCCCGAATACGGAAGCGGTCTCGGCCAGCGTCAGCGGCGTATCGGCCAAAAGCGCGCCCTGCTTGCCCGCAAGAAGCTGATGCACGCCGTGCCCCAGCTCATGCGCGAGCGTCATCACGTCGCGCGCCTTGCCCTGGAAGTTGACCAGCAGGTAGGGATGCACCGAAGGCACGGTCGGATGCGCGAATGCGCCGGGAGCCTTGCCGGGCCGGATCTGGGCGTCAATCCAGTTTTTGTCAAAGAACCGGCTGCCCAGCTTGCCAAGTTCCGGGGAAAAAGCCGTATAGGAAGAGAGGACAAGCTCCTTGGCTTCCTGCCAGTTATATGTGCGCTCCGGCGCTTTGGGCAGCGGGGCGGCGCGATCCCAGTAGGCAAGCTGCTTCTTGCCCAGCCATTTCGCTTTCAGCTTATAATAACGATGCGTAAGCGGCGCATAATTCCGCCGCACCGTGGACATCAGCGCATCCACAACCTCGTCTTCCACCTGATTGGCTATATTACGCGAAGAAATGGGCCGCTTGAAGCCGCGCCAGTTATCCTCAATCTCCTTGTCTTTCGCCAGCGTATTGGTAATCAGCGCGAAAGTGCGTATATGCCCACCCAGCACCTCGCCTACAGACTGCGCCGCCTGCTTGCGCACGGCCTCTTTGGGATCGGACATCAGGTGCAGCACCTGCTCCATGGCAAGCGGCTTCTTATTCACTGGGAAGCGCAGGTCGCTAAGCGTCTCATCAAAATGGCGCGACCAGGCGGCACGCCCCGCCACATATTTCTCATGCAGCATTTTCTCCAGTTCATCCGACAGCTGGTAAGGCTTGAGCGCGCGCAATTCGCGCACCCACGGCGCCCAATGCGCAAGTTCAGGCGAAGCCAGAAGTTTTTTAGCCTTCGCATCGTCGATCTTATTGATGGAGAGCGTAAAAAACAACATCTGAGAGCTGAGCGTAGTCAGTGTCTCCTGTGTGTTCTGGTAGAACTGGCCGATTTCGGGTTTGCTCATATCACCCGCATAGAGCAGTTGTGCGAAGCTGCCGATCTTACCCGCCAGTTCCTGAATTACTTCGTACTCCTTTATGGCGGCGGCGAATGCCGAGCCATCAAGGGCTTCAACCTTACCACAATACGCCTTCACGAATTTAGCAATCAGTGTTTCCGTGCGCCTGATATCCTTCGCCAGCTGGGGAGAGGCGTAACCGTCATAAAAATCATCAAGATTCCATACAGGAAGGGATATTTTTTTTGCTGCGCTTGAGGCCATGTTTCACTCCAGTATAATCCATGTAGAAGGTTGCATAATTAAGCTATTGGGTCTTATATCATCGCCACACTCCAACGGAAGCACAAATGACGACAACGCCCACCCATTTTCTAGATGCCATTTTTGCCGAAATGCGTTCCAGGGCGGAGCAACCTCTTTTATGCGAAAAGCAGGGCGCGATCTATCGCGGCGTCACGCGGCGGGAAACGGTGGTGCGCATCGGCGATTTCGTCCACGCCCTGAATGCCGCTGCTGTTGGAGCAGGCGACCGCGTCGTATTCTACGCTGCGGCAAGCGCCGCGCTTCTGATTAGCGAATGGGCTGTGCTTGCCAATCGCGGCATCGCCGTAATCGTACCACGTAGTTTCAGCCCTGAAGACCTGCACGAAGTTCTGCTGGAGAGCAAAAGCAGACTTGTCATAGTCGACCGGCTTGCCACCGCCTATCATCTGGTGAATGACGCCCGTACTCTCCCCGATTTAAGGCATATCGTCTGCCTGGAAGGAGGCGGTTCTCTCACAAGCCTGCCGATCTGGTCATGGGGTGACTTTATCGATTGCGGACGCATGCTGCCCGACCGCATGGCCGCAAGCTTGCGAGCCATAACGGGGAAGGACACGGCCCTGATGTTTTACTCCAAGGATCAGACCGGCGCCAAGCAGGCCACCCGTTATACGCATACGCTGCTGCTCGATCATATCGGCCGTATCGAGTCCCTGCTTTCCCGCTCATGCATACGCCCCGGCGAACTGGTGCTGACCGCAACCTCATGGGAGCAACCTATCGGCCATATCGCCACGTGCTATGCTCCCATCCCCCGAGAGGCCGTCATTCAGATTACGCATGCCATTCCCGACGTCTCGCTTTTTGAAAATGGCCCACAGGTAACCGTGGGCGACTCTGCATTTTTTGATGGGATTCGCGATAACATCCAGCAATTGGTGCGGCATTCCGGAAGGATCGAAACCTGGATGCTGGCAAAAGCCGTTATACATAGCAAGCAGAATTACGAATCGCCGGGCGGTATCCGCCCCCTGATACGCCTGCAAAAGAGCTTCCTGCAGGCGACGATTATTAAAAAGGTGAAGAAGATGCTGGGCGGCAGGCTGCGCCTGCTCATCGGCACGGATGATGAAGCGCATTACGAAACGCAATTGTTTTTTCATACATTCGGCATTGAACTGGTAGAACTGCCGCAAGAAGCGTTCAGGTAGAAGACGCGGAAACAGCTTTTTTCTTTATCCTTATCTCCTCCTTGAGCTTCACGAGATAGCTGAGGCGCATGGTAAGCTGGGCGGCATCGCCAAGCGCCAATCCTGTAAAGGCGCGAGCTAAAGCCACAAGCGTATCCTCTTCCGCGTTTTCATTCTGCGCCACCAGCTTTTCCAGGGCCTCCGCACCCGTTGCATCGGCAAGCGATTCGCGCAGTTCCATGATTTCCACCAGAAGCTTCTTATCAGGCTTTACGGAATCGAGGGCGATTCCCTCCAGCGCCAGCAAGTGCCTGGCACGTTCCAGCGGCGATTTCAATAGCTGATAGGCTTCATTTATCAGCATCGATCTTCCAATCGCACGCTGGCGTTCTCCTGCGCTTTTTCCCACCAACCGATCCGGATGGAACTCCCGCTGCGCATCAAAATAGCACTTATCCAGAACGGCAGTATCGACGTGAAAGCATCGCGGAAGACCAAAGACGGCAAAGTGGTCCGCCGTCATACGTGAAACGATTCGCCGCAGCCGCAACGGCCTTTTTCATTGGGATTCCTGAAGGTGAATCCGCTTTTAAGCTTTTCCTCCACATAATCCATCTCGGTGCCAATCAGGAACATGATGGCCTTGGGATCGATAAGGACTTTGAAACCTTCTTCTCCATCTTCCTCTTCATCTTTCACTTCCACCACCTCATCGAACCTGCCTACTTCGTCGGCATATTCGATGGTATAGGAAAGGCCGGAGCAGCCCTTAGTACGCACGCCCACGCGAACACCTGCCGAGGGCTTACCACGCACGGAAAGCAATGCCCGGATACGTTCGGTTGCGGCGGCAGTGATGGTGACGGGGCTTTTCATAATCTAGAAGTCTAGAATCCGGGAATAAGAGAAGTCGAAAATCAGGAATAAGCAGCAATCTTTTTTTCGACTTCCTGACTTCCCGACTTCCCGATTTCATTTTTTGCTTTATAATCCGCAATCGCCGCCTTGATGGCGTCTTCCGCCAGCACGGAGCAGTGGATTTTCACGGGCGGAAGCGCCAGATGCTCGGCAATCTGCGTGTTTTTGAGAGTCATCGCCTCGTCAATCGACTTGCCCTTGACCCACTCGGTCACAAGCGAACTTGAAGCAATCGCGGAGCCACAGCCAAAGGTCTTGAACTTCGCATCCTCGATGATGCCCGATTCGCTGACCTTGATCTGCAATTTCATCACGTCGCCGCAGGCCGGCGCACCCACCAAGCCGGTGCCGACCGAGGCGTCATCTTTATTGAGAGCCCCGACATTGCGAGGGTTCTCGTAGTGGTCGATAACTTTTTCCGAATATGCCATTGTCCTTCTCCCTCAGTTCTTCAAAATAGGCGTAAAATCCGACCATTGTTCTATACGGAATGCCCGTATGTCGCGCACTGCCGCCGAAAACCACGGCAATGCCTTAAGCAGCATGATGGCACGAAACAGATTCGCCATGTCTTCGTTCGCCGTAACATACAAACTGCCCTGCACTCTGTTAAAGCCGCATGTAGCAAGAGTCGCCGCGATGTCCGCATAGGCTTGCGGTACACTTTTGGGATGATGCCGCTGAGTATCCGCAACCACTAAATCAAACGCGATGGCGAACATGCGCTACGCTGCCGGATCATCAATGGCGTTGTTATACGGATACTTAACGTCTTCACCCGTATCCACAACGCGCACATTCAGTATCACGCCTTTTTGCTTGTCCTCACCTGCAACACCCAGCACTTCATAAGCCGGTCCAAACGCGCCAAACTGACGAAATGTGCCTACAAGCGATGCAGGCGATAGTGCTTCCGTATGTGTCCGCATATTTTCTCCTAATGCACTAAATCGTATTGGCAATATATACTACTTTCAATCTGATGAATTGCATCTTTGACAGAACAACGAACACCAGCTTTGCTTTCTCTATCAATAAATTCACGTACCGCCTTAGCAATCAGCCTAGAATATTGTATTGAACAGACAGTTTTTGCTAGACGTACGATTCCATCGTTAATCAAACAAACCAGCAGTAGACTTGTATAATCACCGCGTTTTTCAGCATCGTATCTACAAAACCACTCATGTCGTTGGGCAAAACTTTTATTTTCCATTTTTCTTCCCTCCGTTTAGTTGCTCTCAATGCCCCGCCCACTCTATCTTTGAAATATCCACACCTTCCTGCACCATCTCCCAAAGCGGGCTCATCTCGCGCAGGCGTTTTATTGCGCCGGTGACAAGCTTAATGGCATAGTCGATTTCCTCATCGGTCGTAAAACGTCCAATGCCAAACCGGATGGAAGTATGCGCCATCTCTTCGTTGACTCCGAGCGCACGCAACACATAAGACGGCTCCAGCGAGGCCGAGGTACATGCAGAACCTGAAGATACAGCCAGATCCTTAATCGCCATGATCATCGACTCGCCCTCGATATAGGCGAAGCTCAGGTTGATGTTGCCGGGATAGCGCCGGTCACGGTCGCCATTCAAGTATACATCCGGAATTTCGTCCATCACGGCTTTCAGGAACCTGTCGCCTAAACGGCGGACATGCTCCGTATCCTTTCCCATCTCGGCCTTCGCAATCGCGGCGGCTTCGCCAAAGCCCACGCAAAGCGGGGTAGGCAATGTGCCGGAACGCATGCCGCGCTCCTGACCGCCGCCGTTAATCAGCGGCTCCAGGCGTACGCGTGGCCGGCGGCGGACATAAAGCGCGCCGATGCCCTTGGGGCCATAGACTTTATGGGCGGATATGCTCATGAGGTCGATATTCATCGCCTCCACGTCGAGCGGAATCTTGCCGAAAGCCTGCGCCGCGTCGGTATGGAAAAGCGCTCCTTTCTCGCGACAGATTCTGCCGATTTCTTCCAGAGGCTGAATCACGCCGATTTCATTATTCACCGCCATCACGGAGACCAGCAGCGTCGTCTCCTTCACCGCATCCCGTAATACGTTCAGGTCTATGATGCCATTTTTCTGGACCGGAAGATACGTGATTTCAAAGCCTTCCTGCTCCAAGTGGCGGCAGGTATCAAGCACGCACTTATGCTCGGTGACGACGGTCACGATGTGTTTCTTCTTATCCTTATAGAAATGCGCAACGCCTTTAAGCGAGAGGTTGTTCGACTCGGTTGCGCCGGAAGTGAAAACAATTTCCTTTTCATTGGCATGGATAAGCAACGCGATATTCCGGCGGGCGATATCCACCGCTTCTTCCGCCTCCCAGCCATAGGCATGGCTGCGCGAATGCGGGTTGCCGAATTTTTCGCAGAACCAGGGCAGCATTTTCTCAAGCACGCGCGGATCCATCGGCGTTGTCGCCTGATAGTCGAGATAGACCGGGAGCTTTAATTTCACAATGGATTCCATTTGGTTACCTTATTTTCTTCCCCAGTATAGTATAACCAAGTAATTTAATCAACTATATAGAAACTACTTATATCACGCGGATTTACGCAGTGCAAAAAGCTTCTTCCATGCTTGCGCCGCCGCCTGTATATCGGCTTCCTGCGCATTCCAGCCGCCGCTGATGCGTAATGCACTGCCTGCCGTGGCCGCATCTGCTCCCATGGCGCTCAATACATGTGATGGCTCTATTCGTCCCGACGAGCAGGCGGAGCCCGCGCTTACCGCCATCCCATCGAGATCGAAGCGAATAAGCTGCGTTTCGGAAGCAACGCCCGGCATGCCTATTAAGGACGTATTGGGCAAACGTGGGGCGGATTTGCCGAAAATAATCCCGCCTTCTGCCAAGATATCTTCCTCCATCGCATCCAGCCAGTTTCGCAACACCTTCATTTGGGCAAAGTCCATCAGCGTAACCGCTTTAGCAAAGCCCGCAATAGCGGCAACGTTATGCGTTCCGGCACGGCGGTTCAGTTCCTGCCCGCCGCCAGTTAAAAGTGGTGCAAAGGAAAGATTGCTTTTAATTACGAGCGCCGCAGCGCCTATGGGGCCACCCATTTTATGGGCCGAAAGCGTCATCAGATCGCAACCGAGCATCGTATAATCGACGGGGATTTTACCCAGGGCCTGCACGGCATCGCAATGCAGCAACCCGCCGCGCGCATGGACCATATCCGCCACCTCGCGCACCGGCTGAATGACGCCGGTTTCATTATTGGCCAGCATCAGCGACACCAGAAAAGGCTCACCTTCAGGCAGTTGCTCTTCAAATGCCGCCATATCAAGAATGCCATCCGCCGTCACCGGCAACATTACCGGCTGGCAGATCGCCTGCGCAGTCTTAAGCACCGAGGAATGTTCGATGGCAGAGATAAAAAGCGGCAGGCCCTTGAGCGCGCGCAATACCCAGTTGTTGGCTTCCGTGCCCGACGCAGTAAACACAATTTCATTGGGAAATGCATTAACAGCTTCGGCAATTGCGCCCCGCGAATCCTCAACAATGCTTCTTGCCCGCCTGCCCGCCGCATGCACCGAAGAGGCGTTGAGCGGCAATACCAGCAATTCCTGCATGGCGTCACGCACTTCCGGACGCAGAGGCGCAGTCGCGTTATAATCGAGATAATGCTTCATTCCCCTAAATGCTCACGGCACCTTGTCGCACCACACTGTCGGCGGTATGCTGTAAAGCATTGGCAACAAGATTCAACTCCGCATGCTGGCCAATAGAGGGCGATTCCCGCAGGCTTATTGCCCACCTAACCAACCATTCCACAGGCACTGTGCCTTCTTCAATTTCCGCAAGCTTCGCCGTTAGCGCATG
>Ga0207044_1042_pt2 | contig 16926 bp, 17 predicted proteins | sample Alteio_BWMinCont_68_FD_153300 | JGI IMG/M metagenome (GOLD analysis project Ga0207044, IMG submission 153300) | Enriched cells from forest soil in Barre Woods Harvard Forest LTER site, Petersham, Massachusetts, United States -... | ecosystem: Environmental > Terrestrial > Soil > Temperate forest >... | reverse complement strand
GAGGAACTGGCGATCGCCGCCGACTTGATGGGCTGGAAGGAAAAGTGGCGTCCGCGCGGTCAGAATGTTTCGGGAAGCATGGCTCGAGGCCTCGGGCTCTCGATTCATACCTGGGGCGGACGCGGTCACGCGAGCGATTGCGATCTGACAATTCATCCCGATGGCTCGGTTGACGTAAAGATGGGAACGCAAGACATCGGCACCGGCACTCGGACCACCATCGTCATCGTCGCAGCCGAAACGCTAGGCATTCCAATCGAGGCGATCAATCTTTACATCGGCGACACGCTTTACCCTCCGTCCGGTGGGTCTGGCGGTTCGACTACTCCGGGCGGAGTAAGTTCTTCAACTCGGCGCGCGGCCGTGGATGTGCGCGAAGCGCTCTTCGCCAAAGTCGCCCCGGCCCTGAACGCACAGCCCGGCGATCTCGAATGCGTGAATAGCACGGTGCGGGTGAAGAGCGATCCGAACCGTTCGCTGAACTGGAAACAGGCTTGTGCGAAGATCGGCGCCATGGCAATAACCGCGCGCGGCCACAATGATCAGGTTGCCAGCAAGAATCACCCCGACCTCACCAATAGCGGTGTTGGCGGAGTAGGGATGGCGGACGTTGAAGTCGATATCGAGACCGGCGTCGTGAAAGTAAAGAAAATGGTGGCGGTGCAGGATTGCGGCCTGATCATCGACCTCAAGACTGCCGAGAGCAGTTGTTATGGCGCGCTTACCATGGGCATCAGCTATGCACTATTCGAAGAAAAAGTGATGGACCAGGCGACGGGCCGCATGCTCAATCCGAATATGGAGTTTTACCGGTTGGCTGGGCTCAACGACATTCCCGAACTGGTGGTTCACATGATGACCGGCAAGGGGTATGACGAGCGCGGCGTGATTGGTCTAGGCGAACCGCCAGTGATTTCTCCGGGAGCCGCGATTGCGAATGCGGTGGCGAATGCGATCGGCGCACGCGTTTCGTTTTTGCCGATTACGCCGGACAAAGTGCTCACCGCGCTAAGCCAAAAAGATATGGCTCAAAAGGCAGGTGCATAAATGCGACCCTTTGAATATGCGAGTCCGACGACGAAAGAACAAGCAGTGGGACTCTTAGGAACCGCATGGGGGCAGGCTGAAATTCTGGCCGGCGGCACTGATTTGCTCGCCTTGATGAAAGACGATATTGTGCACCCTAAGCGTCTGGTGAACATCAAGCAGATCGCGGAAATTCGTGGTATTACGGCGTCGCCGCAGGGACTTCGCATCGGCACCCTCACCACGCTAGGCGAACTGCCTGACAATGTAAATGTGATTAAGGACTATCCCGCATTGGCGGACGCGCTCAACGACGCCGCGAGTCCTCAGATTCGTAACATGGCCACGGTTGGCGGCAATCTCTGCCAGCGCCCCCGCTGCTGGTATTTTCGAGGCGGCTTCGGCCTTCTTCCTAAGGACGAGTCGGGGAAGGAATTGGTGGCCGGAGGCGAGAATCGATATCATGCGATCCTCGGCAACAGTGGTCCGGCCAAGTTCGTCAGTCCCTCTACAATCGTTCCCGTGCTGATCGCGTATGGCGCGTCGATTCGGCTGGTTGGGCCGAAAGGACTGCGCGAACTTCCGTTGGAACGGTTTTACGTGATCCCAAGAACCGAAATCGAGCGCGAGCACGACCTGAAGCCGAATGAAATCGTTGCGGAGGTAATCCTGCCTCCGCCGGGTGAATTGAAGGTCGCTCACTACGAGATTCGTCAGAAGCAAGCTTTTGACTGGCCGCTGGCCGTGGCCGCCGTGGGGCTCATCATGAACGGCTCCTCGGTGCAATCAGCGCGAGTCGTGATTGGATACGTGGCCCCAATTCCATGGCGCTCCTCGGAAGCCGAGCAGGCATTGACAGGGAAAAACATTTCCGAAGACGACGCGAAGACCGCAGCGGACGCGGCCCTGCAGAAGGCGACGCCGTTGAGCCACAATGCCTACAAAGTTCAACTTGCAAAAGTAGCGGTCAAACGCGCTATTATGAAAGCCGCTTCGGGAGGCGCCGCGTGATCAGACAATCACCGCTTCAGGAATCCGATCGCTTCAACACCAATCATCCTGAACTGTGCCCGTCACTGCGCTGGAAGGCGCAATTCATCCTCGCCGAGGCCGATCCAACCGTTCCTCCCTCGAATGAAGGGCTGTTCTGGTGCATCCACACACAGGCTTGCATCGGGCCCGACGGCAAGCTGGCTGAACCTGGCAACTGCTCGTCGTCCCGCCGAAAGTGCCACGGCACGGGGCAATGCGGGTAAATAACTAACGCCTGCCCCTGCTGCAAGGGGTCATCTCGCTGGTGCATAATGTTAGCGAAGACCGGCCTCCATCCCGGAGGTCCGAATTCTTTTGCGGGGGTGGCTGATGAAGCGCTGGATTCGAGCGCTCGACATCGTGGCAATCGCGTCTCTCCTGGTCTGCAAAGGGATCGCGCAGACTGCGCCCGCGGCTGCTAACGATTACTCTTTTAACGTTTCGACAACTCAGACCTGGACCGACACGGGCGTGGATCTTAGCGCTGGCGACGTTCTTAATATCACTGCAAGTGGTAATTGCAATCCGTCAGGCGTGAGTGGCGCTTCCACCCAAGCTCTTCCCGTGGCTGACGCGCTTCCAGGGGCTCTCATCGCCAAACTGCAGGCGCAGGGGACTCCGGTTCTGATTGGGAGTAGCAAGGAAGTGACGGTCGATGCTGCTGGACACCTCTTCCTTGGAATCAACGCTGGGGACAAACCTCCGTGCAAAGGAAGCTTCGAAGTCAAAGTCCATCGCCAGGCGCAGACGGCGTCGAGCCGTGGAGATGTTCTTAAGCAACAGCTAGTTGCTGCTGCGGGAATCTTTCTTGCGGGACAGTTAGGCGTCCAACAGCCCGGTTCGACGACCGCAACTCCGGCCCTGAAAATCTCTAACACGCCTTTAGATTCGGGCCTTCGTAAGGACATCGACGGTCTGCCCCGCCGCGTCAATGACCAGTTCAAGAATTTCGGTGACATGGTGAATTTTGTTCTCATCGGCTCCGAGAAGCAGGTGCAGAGCGCGATCGATGCAGCCAACTTCCACGTGGCCGACACCAGCGACAAGAAGGCAGTTCTCGAAGCCGCGATGACGACTTACGAGAACAAAGACTACCTGACGATGCCGATGAGCACGCTTTATCTATTCAACCGTCCACAGGATTTTGGTTACGAGCAGGCGGAGCCCATCGCCATGGTCGCAAGCCGCCACCACTTCCGTTTGTGGAAGGCGCCCTTTACGTGGAACGGACAAACCGTGTGGGTGGGCGCTGGAACTCATGACATTGGGTTTGCCAAGGACAAACGCAATGGCGACGTCACACACAAGATTGATCCCAACGTCGATGGCGAACGAGAAAATATCGGTGCCAGTCTGGAGAAGGGAGGCAAGGTGAAGAGTATGTCTTACTACCTCCCGCCCAATCCCGTGCAGGACGCCAAGAATGCCACAGGTGATGGGTACAAATCGGACGGACGGATTCTGGTGGTGTTTGTGGAATAAAAGGGTTTCAGGGATCGGGCTTCGGGTTTTGGGAGAAGCAGAACCTGACGCCCGAAGCCTGAAGCCTTCTAACTTCGTATGAGATAATTTTTCAGACAGACTATTGAGGAGAAATATGGCTGAGCGCACGGTTTTCTGTGTCAAGTTGCACAAGGAGCTTCCGGGGTTAGATGAGCCACCTTTTGACACGGAATTTGGCAAGAAGATTTACGAAAACGTCTCGCAGCAAGCGTGGCAGGGCTGGACGGAATTCTGCAAGATGCTGCTAAACGAGTATCGCCTGAATCCGGCGCGCCGTGAGGATCAAGAGGCAATTGTCAAACAGATGGAGCAGTATTTCTTCGGCGAAGGTGCTGCCCCACCAAAGGAATACGTGCCGCAGAAATAGATCGCCAACAATTACTGACCCTCGCTCCATTAAGTCCGACTGTAACCATGCGGTTGTTACCTTGGGGGGTACATGTTTACCGCATTGTTACCTTCATTTCATCGTCCCGTAACATTCACGGGCTAGAAATAAGGTATGGATCCGCCCGTCTACGATACGCTGATCCTTTCCGACGTCCATCTGGGATCGGACACCAGCCGCGCGCGCGAGGCCACTTGCGTGCTGAAGCAAAATCGTTTCCGACGCCTGATTTTGCTGGGCGATATTTTCGCCGACCTCAATTTCCGCAGGCTGACCAAGGAACATTGGAAATTTCTGGGATATATCCGCAAGCTGTCCAATCCTAAACGCGACCTGGAAGTAGTTTGGGTCGAGGGAAATCACGACCAGGGCCTCGCCGATATTATGTCGCACCTGGTCGGCGTACGCGTGTATCAGGAGTACGCGTGGGAGTACGGCGGTATACGTCATCTGGCCATTCACGGCCATCAATTCGACCGGCTCCTGGCCAATAATGTTCGTCTCAATTATTTTGGAACGCTATTTTATCTTTTGCTGCAAAGGCTTGATGTTAAGGGAAAGCCAGTGGCCCGCTTCATTGACCGCATCAACACGCGCTGGTTGCGCATGTCGCACAAAGTGGCTGCAGGAGCGCTGTTTCACGCCCGTCTGCACAAAGCAACTCGAATTTTCTGCGGCCATACGCATGAAGCCATGCACCAGGAAAAGGAAGGCATCCACTACTACAACGCGGGCGGATGGGTCGACGAAAGGCTTACCTACATTACGATCGACCCTGCAGGAGCGCGAATTCACGAATATCAAAAGCGACCCGGCGATTCTGATTTCAGCGAAGACGCCGAAACTGAAATCGGGTTTGAGCCGGCACTCCCTGAAGATGCAGAATACGAGAATATTAATGGCTGACGCCGCTTGCCCCGGCAACGCCCGGTCAGGAGATTCTTGCGCAGACTGACAATCGTTTTCCACCACGCCGGCGGGGGACACCGCAGTACAGCCGACGCTTTGAAGGCCACACTCGCAGTGCAGGACCAGCCCTGGGACGTCAGTCTTCTCAATGTGCAAGATTTACTCGCCCCGCTGGACGTGCTTCGCAAAGCGACCGGCCTAAGCGTCGAAGATACTTACAACCTGATTCTGCGAAACGGCTGGACGCGGTTTACGCCGCAGCTGCTGGTAGTGCTGTTGGGAACAATTCGCCTCGCGCATTCCTGGGTCGTGAAGGCCCTGCGGGCTTATTGGTCGCAGCATCCGGCGGACCTGGTGCTATCGGTAATCCCGCACTTCAATCGCGCGATTGGCGAAAGCCTTCTAGGGCCGGAAAAAATTCCCTTTGTTACGCTGCTCACTGATCTTGCGGATTACCCGCCGCACTTCTGGATCGAGCGAGAGTCCCAATACATTATCGTAGCCACCGAACGGGCCAAGCAGCAGGCATTGGCGCTGGGTCATCCTGCGGACCATATCTTCGAAACGTCAGGGATGGTTTTGAAGCCCAAGTTTTATCAGAAGAGTATCGTCGATCCAGTCGCTGAACGCATGCGACTCGGTCTTGAACCGGACTGCCCGACCGGGATTGTGCTCTTCGGAGGCCACGGACCTCGAGTCATGTTTGATATTGCCAAACGTCTAGACGAAAGCAACAGCGGCGTCCAGTTGATCATGCTTTGCGGGCATAATCAGGAGCTTGCCGCTCAACTCAAGAGTTTGAAAACCAAGAAGCCGGTCGCAGTTCAAGGCTTCACGCAGAATGTAGAGTCCTACATGACATTGGCCGATTTTTTTATTGGCAAACCCGGTCCCGGATCGATCAGCGAGGCCCTGCAGTTCCACCTACCCGTAATCGTGGAATGCAATGCGAAAACACTGCCGCAAGAGCGCTACAACGCGGAATGGCTGACCGAAAACGGTTTTGGAATCGTCGTATCCAACTTTCGAGAAATCGCCCCGACCGTTCAGCGGCTGCTCCAGAGTACGACGTTCGATCAACTCCGCCGCAATGCCAGCGCGTATTCGAATCGGGCGCTGTTTGAAGTTCCCGACATTCTCGAAACATGCGCTAAGCGATCAGTCGCTCCGACTCCAATCGAAACCACGGTCTAAGTTGTCCGGTCACGAATCCAGTTCTAGCTCTGTTCAGAAATGAATCACAATCCCGGTCGAGATTCGGACATTATTCTGCGTGTTACTGAAGAAACGAGTTTGCAGCAAGTCGCCCTCCAGTCGCCAACTGATGAGAGGGATCAAGTGATAGTCAATGCCGCCGCCGGCCGCGTAAGCAAACGACGTATTCGAGTTGGAAAACCCCGACGCACTCTCCGTGATGTGACCCGCCCCAAACATCGCCTCCGCAAACGGCCGGACCTTCCCCACAGTGACTGAAACTCGCGGACCAAACAGATAACTGTAAATGTTTGTGCTGGCGCTAAGGCCGGAGCACGATCCGTTAACAACCCCGGTGCAGAGTGTATTCGGCGCAAGTGCAGCCGAACCGTAATTCCCGCTGAAATCGGCAACGATGCCAATAAACGGCAAGACTTTGCCTTCCAATGAGCCATTCCACCCATTCATGTTTGTGCGACCGATCGAGAGCAGGTCCGCACTCATGTACGAATATCCGAGGTAAACATTTCCACTCGGAATCTGAGCGTACCCCACGTTTACGAGCACAAAGAGGGTAAAGAAAGTGAAGATAATTGCGGCACTCCTATGCACGGTTCACATCCTCCTAAAGTTGACGCCGAACTTAGCGACGAATCCACTTGGATGCGCCTTGCCCGAAAAGAGGATGTTGCGAACACGAACTTCTGAGAGTCTCAAACAATTAACTAGATTTTCACAGTCGCACAGCCCGCCCACAGACATCCAATCAGTATCATTGAAATCACAAACAGGACACCAAGGGACTAGTGTGCGCCGGAAGCGAGCTTCGTGGGCCGGACAAGGAGTGCAGTGTGAAGTTAGATCTGGAAATCCGCGCAATCAATGATGTAACGGTTCTTTCTTGCAGGGGCCGCTTCACCTATCGTGACGAAGCCACCGCATTCTCCCAAAAAATCGCGGGACTACTGCCGCATGCACGCCAAATCGTGGTTGAGTGCAGTGGCTTGGAGGCAATCGACAGCGCCGGTCTCGGCGAGTTGGTGGTCGTGCATATGTGGATTCGAGCCAGCGGATGTTCGCTGAAATTAGCGGGACTCAACTCTCAGATCCGGCACACACTCGAGCTCACGAACCTGCTTCCCGTTTTCGATGTTCATCCTACGCTGGACGACGCCTTGCGTTCATTCCAGCCGAAGGTTGCAAAATCCTCGGTTCAAGCCGCCTAGGATTTTAAAACTTTCGTTGATCCATGGAGAACGGCCCGCTGCCGACCAGAAGAAGAAACACTAATCCCAGAAGCATGCAGTAGTCGGTTCGAGCTTCGTGCACTGTGCTCCAAAAGCCTGCCCGAAACAGCATGGGAATCTTGGTCGTGACTATCGCAACGCTGATATCGATGATCAGCGGAATAGCGGCCAGTCGCGTGAACAAGCCAACGATTAAAAGCGTTCCGCAGACAATTTCAACGACGCCAACAAATGGCGCGAAAAGCTGCGGGGCTGGAATGCCAATCTTTATGAAACGCCCCACGCCTAAAGTTGCAGGAAAGAGAAACTTCTGAATTCCCTCCGCCAGGAAAACGCCGCCTACCAACAGCCGAATGAGAATCGTGGCACGCGGAGCGTTCGTGTCGAGCACAGGATTCGGCATAGCACCTCAGGCATACTTCATCAAAACCATAAACCCAAAGTCCATATGCATCTGCTGATGGCAGTGAAAAAGCGTATTTCCCGGATTTTCCGCCGTGAAGTCGACCTCGACGACTTTATTGGCATTCACGACCACGGTGTCTTTCAAAATACCGGACGTGGCCTTGCCGTACACCTTCGTCAGTTCGAAACTATGCCGATGCAAGTGAACAGGGTGGGCGTCGTCGCTCTCATTCCGAAAGATCATGCGGTATCGTTTTCCAGCGTGAACCATCATCGGATCTGTATGTGGGTAAGACTTCCCGTTAATTGTCCAGCGGTTGAAACCGCCGTGTCCACCCGGAATCTTCTTGAAGACTAAATCGAACTGGCCATCGGGCGTGACAACACGGTTGGTCTCCTGCCCAAACAGCGTGTAGTCCCATTGCGACTTCTCCGGTTTCGTCCACCGCGGAGTGCCCTTTTGATTGGCATACTCGACGACCACACCAAAGCCATTCTTGCGATCGTCGTCATCCGTGGTCCCCAGAATCCAAACTCCCGGCGAGTCCATGCTCACGATGGCGTCGACACGCTCTGCCGCGCCGATCTGAAGCACTTTCACTTTTTGCGGCTTCGGTACGGGATTGCCATCCAGGGCCACAACTTCGAATTGATGGGAGGGCAACGCTACATTTACTGTTTCGGTTGCGCTCGCGTTCAGGAAATGAAACAAAACGCGATCCGCCTGTCGAACCTTGATCGGATCCCCGTGTCCGAGAGCTTTGTCATTGAACGAGAAGGCCCGATACCCAACTTCAAGCCCGTTATTCGGTGGCGGGGGCGCGCTGCCTTCGTCTGACTCCTGCATCGAAGCGCTGTAGTAAGGTTCCCACTGATGCATGGCCAGAAAAACTTCGTTGTCATAATGTCCGGGATCGTTCCTAGGTTCGATGTAAACAAAGCCAAACTGGCCGGTATACAGACTGCGAAGAAGGTCTTTTCCCGCAAATGCGTGACTGTGATACCAACGCGTGCCGGCCGGCTTGGGCGTGAAGTTGTATCGGCGATGCCCGCGCGGTGGAACCGGCGGACTACCTTCTTCCGTCGCGCCGTCGGCTTCTACTGAAATCATTTGGCCGTGCCAGTGGACAATCTCTTCGTGATCCGTGTCGTTGAAGACATCGACAGTGATCGGAACACCTTCCTTCACTCGCAGGAGTGGGCCCGGAACTTGGCCGTTGTAGCCGAAAGTGTGAATGGTCCTGCCGGGAGCGATATCAAACGAAACGGAAGAAATGCGCAGAGTGAAGTCGGCTTTAGGTTGGAGACCCTCGTTCCTTTCAGCAAACATGCGGCGCGAAGCCAGGCCCACTACAGCAATTCCCGCATTTTTCAGAAAATCCCGGCGTTCCATGTCTTCTTCCCGGATTTATCAACGAACCGCTTCTAGAGCGGTTGGGAAACAACGTTGGAAGGAACGTAGTCTCCCTTCAGCGCATACCAGCGGACCCTTAGCAGTTCACCAAACATACGGATGCCGTCGCGGAGGGGATGGATGCGTGTTCCTTCGCGGTGCGACCATGCGACCGGAACTTCGCTGACCGTGAAGCCGAACTTTCTGGCCAGGTAGAGCAATTCCGGATCGAATCCCCAACGCTCGATTTTTTGCTGCGGGAAGATTGCTTGCGCACTGCGACGGGTGAAAGCCTTAAAGCCGCACTGGGTGTCCTTAAACTGCAAACCTAAAACAAGGCGCAATGCAAGATTGAAGATTCGTCCGAAGAGCCGACGGTACAGCGGTTGCCTGCGAATCTGCAGTCGCGAATCAATCCATCGAGATCCGATCGCGATGTCGGCGCCCTCCACAATGGCGGCAAACAGTTTGTCCGCCTCCTCAATCGGCGACGACAAGTCAGCATCGCTAAACAGCAGAACGTCGCCCTTTGCGTGCAGCATTCCGTTGCGAACGCTGAAGCCCTTGCCTCGGTTTCCAGGATTTTCCAACAGTCGAAGCGTAGCGTGCTTCTTCGCGTATTCGAGAACGATTTCTGCGGTGCAATCACTCGATCCGTCATTCACCACAATAACTTCCACATTCCACCCGCGTTCGGTGGCGTGAGCGAGAATCTTGTCCAGCGTGGCCGTGATGCGCGCGCTTTCGTTGTAGGCCGGGAGGATAATGCTGTAGGTGGCAGGTTCCAAATCCGGATCTCAACTGTCAGCCGTCGGCTTTCAGCTATGAGACCCTTAGTCTCAAGGATTGCCGCTTCAGAGTCAACCTCGCGCAATCAAGAATTGCGAGAGTGAACTGGAAGCGAGGAGCCGATATCCAGAAGCTTCCTATGCCACTTGACGTTGCTTCTGCAGCATGGACAAAAACTCGGCGACCAGTTCTTCGTCCCACAGTCCGCCGCTGGCTTCCTGGCGCATAGTAAAAGCAGCATGCTCGTGGCTCTGCGCCGGTTTGTAGGGTCGCGCCGTCCGCAGAGCATCGTACACATCCACCACCTGCAGGACTCGCGGAAGCAGGGGAATCTCCGCCTTTTGCAATCCATCCGGATAGCCGCTGCCATCGGAATGCTCATGATGATTGCGGATAATGGGCAGCACGAGCCGCAACGACTTCAGCGGCCTGCAAATGTTCTCCCCGGTCACCGGATGCTGCCGCATGATGACCCACTCTTCATCGGTCAGGTTCGTTCCCTTTTTCAAAATGTCGTCAGGAACTGCGATTTTCCCCAGGTCATGCAAGTACCCGCCCCGGCGTAACGCCACGATCGACTCTTCATTCAGCCCGAGATGGCGTCCCAGATTGCTCGCATTTTCTGCCAGCCGTTCACAATGACCCTCGGTATATGGGTCGCGACTCTCCACGCTCAAGCCCAACGTGCAAAGCACGGATTCTGCGGTTTCCAACTCGTCGGTGAACTCCTTGAGTTTAAGCAGTGACTTGACGCGGGCGAACAGCTCTTCCGAAAAAATGGGCTTATTTAAGAAGTCATCGGCCCCGGCTTCGATGCCCCGCAGCTTGTCCTCGCGATCACTCAACCCCGTAATGAGAACGAACGGAATCAAGCGTGTGGCCGGGTTGTCCTTGACTTCGCGGCACAGCTCATAACCCGACTTGCCCGGCATCACCACATCGGAAAGAATCAGGTCAGGAAGTTCCCGTCGAATCTCGCTCTCGGCCTGAGCTGCGTCCGGAACCGCCACCACTTCATAACCTCGAGTGGAAAGCAGCTCACGCATCAGCACCATTGTGTCCGGGTTATCGTCGACGACCAATATGCGTGGAGCGCGACGCGGTGAAAGTTCCCCCATCTCTTTGTAAGACGAAGAATGGCTGGCAGGAGATGTCCGGAATTTATGGGGAGGGCTCATAACTGCGGTCGAGCGCTTCCCTATTGTATCGGATTTAGCGGCACCCCAGTGAGAACGCATTGTTATCCGTGCAACCACCTGCCCAACTCTTGGCCAGGTCATTTTGGGAAATCTCTTGACCCAATGTGCGATCTGACCTTGCTCAGGCAGGCAATCGATGCTTAGCCTGATTGTATGAGTTCTCTTTTTCGCATTGCTCTCTGCCTTTTCTTTTTCACAGCGACCGTGTTGGCCGCATCCAAGCCGCACGTGATCGTCTTCGGAAAATGGACCGTGGTGAAGCCGTCTTCCGATCTCGACCAAAACCGACCCGACGATTTGAAGATTAGGCCCCTGTATGTAGATTCCCGGCTGAAGGAATTTACCTTCGGCATTCCGCATGATGTGACTGAGGAAGTGTTTGTAGTGCGGCGTATCGTTCGCGTGAACGATACTCTACCCCAGGAGTCTACCGTGCGTTGGAGTTGGCAACGCAGTGGGTGGCTCGTCGTCGATCGCATCACCGGGCACATCTCGCAAGCCAGTCTGCCAGAGTTCGATCCCGACGCCTCCTCAGCCAGTTGGTATCGTGACTACGTCGCCTACTGCGGCATCTCGGAGGACGGACACAAGGTTTCTGCCGTCGTGATGCAACTTGGCCGCCGCAAACCGATCTTGAAAAAGCCTCTGGGAGAAGCCGCTAACGAGGAAGCATCCAGCTCAGAATGTGCGCCGCCGGCCTGGCAACGCGCCCCTACGCGGGTAAGCTTTGTTTCGCAGGCAGACCAGAAATTCACCTTCGCAGTTCGCGGTCATACAGTTGAAGTCGTGAGCGATGACGATCCGGAAGAAGGAACCGAATAAATAAGTGTGGCGCTGGCGCCCTCGCCCAAGTCTCTCAGCACTACTGTGGCGCCATCCCGTTTGTGCGCTTCACCAGCTCGAATGCCAGGAAGAGCACGACGGCAGCGGCCACAAAAACTCCGTTGCGCCATCGACTGCGTATTTCTGGCGGCGCCATCAGATGCTGGGCCAGAGCCGCTCCGATGGCGAGCCCGGCCAACAATCCGCCAATGTGAGCCCAGTTATCGACGCCAATCCCCGACAGCAAAGCGCCGAAGAACAAATTGTATCCGGCAAAGACGAGCAGGCTTTTCAGTGTGCTCTGCATCGCCTGCTTGGGGATCGGCAGGCGTCCGAGATAAAGCGCGGCGATCAATGCACCGGCGAGTCCGAAAATTGCGCCGGAGGCACCTACGCCAACTGAAACCGGGTGCCGCCACAAACTAGCCAGGCTGCCAGCGATCCCAGAAAAAGTGTAGGTGAGCACGTACGTCCAAGGTTCGAAGATTCGTTCAGCCAGGAAGCCGAGGTTCCACAAACACCACATATTAAAAAAAATGTGGATGATCCCACCATGAATGTAGTTCGAAGCTAGGATTCGCCAGGGCTCCGAGCCCAGGGAAAGTGGCCCGTAGTTCGCACCCAGCTTCAGCAGCTGTGCCGCGCTCGGATTCACGGGGGACACGCCCGTTAACACCATCACCGCGAACACCGCGACGTTCATGCCCACCAGCGTGGCTGTAATAGGCGATTTATTTCCGATCATAAGCGATTAGCACTTAGGCGCTTGATTTTATCCCCAGTCAAACCTCACGAACACACTAACAGAGAGCGCGAGGCTTTTGCTCTTCAGTTGTCTAAAGGCTGGCGGGCAAGACCGGCGTGGAATCATGCGATACAATTTTGCGAAGCAGCGCTTTGGGTCTTGCCTTTATGCATGAATCCGTAGCGACTTCCGCGCGTCAGCGAACGCCCCTGTTTCGCACCAGGGTGATTGCGAATTTTTGGCCCCGCGCCAACGAGGCCCGCGCCCGATACGAACAATTCATGGGAGATCCCAGCGCGCATTCGTTTCTCAGCCAACATCAGTGCTGGGACTACTGGAATATGCCCGAGGTCTACTGCTATTTGCGGACTGACGCCGTTAAAGTCTTAGGCGCCGATCTGATTGACGATTTCTTAACCCGGCTGGAAGCGCTTTGCGACTCTGAGTTGAACGGTGTATCGCCTCGCTCGCCCTGGCTATCTCTCCATCTCGATGGGATGCGACACGAGATACACAACGACAGCTGCAACGGTATTTATGGGTACGTGTATTCTTTGACTCGAAATGCGAACGCCTTTAGCGGCGGCCAAACATGCGTGGCGAGGGAAGAAGTTTTCGACGCATTAGAGCCGCGGCAGCCCAAGGCGTGGCAGGGGTACTTTGAAGTGATTCCCCCTCTCTACAATCAGCTCACGCTTTTTGATGACCGCTTGCCGCATATGGTGCCCGTAGTCCAAGGAACGATGAATCCGATCGAGGGGAGGGTGTGTTTGACGGGACACCTCGTCTAGCGCGATCCATCATCGAAGTTAATCTCCGGTCGTCTCCACCATCGCCATTTCGTCTGCTGCCGGTTTCTTCGTGACCTGCGCGCTGGTCACGAGAATCACTGAGGCGACCACGATCGCACTGCCCGCGAGGATATATCTGTCTACATGCTCATGCAGTATGAGCCATCCCAGAAAAACCGCTACTACGGGGTTCACGTAAGCGTACGTGGAAACTTTCGCCGTAGGCACATGGTTCAGTAGCCAGATATACGCGGTGTATCCGATCCACGATCCGCAAACCACCAAATACAATGTGGCGCCGATCCCGCGTGGCGTCCAGACTACTTGGGAAAAATCTCCGGCAGCAATGGCGAATAATAGATTGGCTAATCCCGCCGCGATCATCTGCCAAGGCGTAGCCGAGAAGGGATCCACGTCCGCGGATTTCCAACGTTTGGCCAGTACCGAACCCAACGCCCAACTGAACGACCCGCCGAGCAGGCTGATCGAGGCCCACAATTGCACCCGCCCAAAGGAAGTCGTCGTGGTGAGGTCGGGCCACAACAATACGAACAGCCCGACAACGCCAAGGCCCAGCCCGGCTTTGCCGCGAATTGAAACGTGATGATCGCCGAGCAAGAGCGTATCCAGCACCAGGAACCAAAGCGGCGTGACGGCGACGATTAACGCAGCCAAGCCGGAAGCCACATATTTTTCGGCATACGAGAGCGTGAGGTTGCCGCCCATGAGCAGGAGTACGCCCACCGTCGCCATTTGCGCTAACTGCCGTGGGCTGTAGCGGATGTTGCGACCTCGTAGTCCGCAAAATGCCAGCATGAACACACCGGCAATCAGAAAGCGCACGGCGCACATGAGTGCGGGCGGAATGCGCTCCACCGCGATATCAATCGCCAGATACGTCGATCCCCAAAAAAAATACACCAGCCCGAACGCAAGGATCACGGCAAGGCGGCTTTGTCGCTGGGCGTTGGTCATATTCGTCGATCGGCGGATAAGTATCAGACACAACAAACGAGCGAAGAGATGCGAGATATTAGAAAGTACCGGATGCTGAGAAGATACGCTGTCCGGCGCCCGTGACTAACGGTCAAGGACCGATTGGGGGTTACGCCGTCGCTCGCGGCAGGCTATAATAACCATGGAATGATTTCCGATGCGCCGCGAAAATCCAAATTCAAACCTGCCTGTGTGCTGGCTCCACTTTTTAGTGTGTCCGCGCCGATACTTGGCAGTGTTGCCGTCGCAGGCGCGTCCCAGCCTATTCGGTAGCGATTAATTTTCCCATCCTCCTCGTCCGATTCTGACTTCAGGGCTGAACTCCGCTCGAAGCCAACCACCCAAGACGAACGACCAACGACCATTTTGGAGGATGCCATGTCAACCCAAACTCTTACCGGGCCCAAGCTTAAAACGGCTTTGCCGGGCCCCAATGCCAAGCGCGTTCTAGAAGGCGACAGCAAATACATTTCGCCTTCGTACACCCGCTCCTATCCGCTGGTCGCAAAGCAGGGACGCGGCATCGTCGTTACCGACGTCGATGGAAATGAATTCTTCGATTTCTCGGCCGGGATCGCGGTTACATCGACCGGTCACTGCCATCCCCATGTGGTCGCGGCGATTCAGAAACAAGCAGCCGAACTGATTCATATGTCCGGCACCGACTTCTATTACGAGAATATGGTGACCCTCGCTGAGCGCCTCTCGAAGATCGCTCCGATGCCCGGCCCACACAAAATCTACTACGGCAACTCGGGCGCGGAAGCGATTGAGTGCGCACTGAAGCTCGCCCGCTATCACACCAGGCGTCAAAACGTGATCGCATTTTTTGGCGCGTTCCACGGGCGCACCATGGGCGCGCTTTCGCTCACCGCATCGAAACCGCAGCAGAAGCGGCGCTTCGGCCCATTGGTTCCGGGCGTCACTCACATCCGTTATCCAGACGTATATCGCGGATGCGAAGGCGGACCGCAGGATGCCGAGGCCTTCGCGCTGGGCTGCGCCCGCTTCATCGAAGACAAGCTCTTTAAGACCACGCTTGCCCCCGAGGAAGTAGCCGCAATCTTTGTCGAGCCGGTGCAGGGCGAAGGTGGATATGTTGTTGCTCCCACCGTCTTCATGCAGGAACTGCGCCGCATTTGCGACCGCCACGGCATTCTCCTGGTCGCTGACGAAGTGCAAAGCGGTATCGGGCGCACCGGCAAATGGTGGGCCATCGAGCACACCGGCGTGCAGCCCGACATTGTTTGTTCGGCCAAAGGCATCGCTTCGGGCATGCCGCTGGGCGTAACCATCAGCAAAGCCGAAATCATGGACTGGGTTCCCGGCTCGCACGCCTCTACGTTTGGAGGCAATCCGGTTTGCAATGCGGCTGCGATGGCCACCCTGGATGTGATCGAACGTGATGGCTTGCTGCATAACGCAACCGAGGTTGGCGACCATATGTTGAAACGCATGGCGGGCTGGCCCAGCAAGCACAAGCTGGTTGGGGACGTTCGCGGACGCGGGCTTATGATCGGAGTCGAAATCGTCAAAGATCAGAAGACCAGAGAATATGGCGCGGCCGAGCGTGACCGCATCATTCAGATGGCCTTCGAGCGTGGCATTCTTTTCTTAGGTTGTGGCCCAAGCACAATTCGTATCGCGCCGCCGCTCATCGTGACCAAAGAGGAAGCTGATGTCGCCATGGATGCACTCGAAGAATCCATTTCGAATGTGGGGCAAAGGGTTTAGCCAGCCGGGCGGGATGTCCTCCCTTGTGCCGGCTGCGTAGGGCGGGTCTAACTTGACCCGCCCTATTATTTTTGGGCCGGGTTCGGTTCATGGCATGGATTGCGCCTCTTGCAAAGAACGCAAGTAGCGGGCGCCCTCGCTTTCATGTGATGAAGGTCACATCCAAATTCGGCTTGTCCGTTCTACGATCTGTTAGTTATGCCGATTCTCCTTTCGGTGCGGGTGACGCAGGCCGCAGTTCGGGCGCTGGATTGGCTCGCGGAGCGCACGCTCCTGCCCGAAGATATTCCTCCTCACCAGCGGACTGGGCGACGTGGGGAGGAAGCTGCTTACTTTTACTTGCGGCGTCTGGGCTACGTGATGGTAGCGCGCAATTTTCGCTCATCTCGGCGGAGGGGCGAGATTGATTTGATCGGCTGGGAAAAGAGCGTTCTGTGTTTTATAGAAGTCAAAACGCGCACCACGCACGATGTAAAGCCTGCCGAAGCGGCCGTCGACCGCGACAAGCAGCGCGGACTCGCAGCCGTGGCCGACGAGTATCTTCGTTATGTGGCGCCTTCGTGCCGGTGGCGTTTCGATGTGGTGACCGTGTATTATGAACGTCAGTCCAGCCAACCGCTGATCGAACTGTTTCGGAATGCCTTCCCTGTGGCGTAATGTACCGGTTTGGCTCTGACCAATTTCGTATGCCATTATTGAAAGGATTTAATCTTTGCCCGAGCTTAGAAAAGATCCAATTGTAGGTCGTTGGGT
>Ga0207044_1077_pt1 | contig 17130 bp, 15 predicted proteins | sample Alteio_BWMinCont_68_FD_153300 | JGI IMG/M metagenome (GOLD analysis project Ga0207044, IMG submission 153300) | Enriched cells from forest soil in Barre Woods Harvard Forest LTER site, Petersham, Massachusetts, United States -... | ecosystem: Environmental > Terrestrial > Soil > Temperate forest >... | reverse complement strand
AATCAATACATTCATCAGGATTAATGACTAGAAAATTTGGGCCTTCATAGAAGCAATCGACCGGACAAACCTCAACACAGTCAGTATATTTACATCGTATACATTGCTCAGTTACAACAAAGGTCATAAGCAGCTATGCTCAAAATGATGGTGCCCGAGGCCGGAATCGAACCGGCACGGGAGTCACCTCCCGAGGGATTTTAAGTCCCTTGCGTCTACCTATTCCGCCACCCGGGCAAATTGTATTTGGATATCGGAAACGAGAAAACTAAGCAAATTAAATCAACTCTTAATGTTCTCGTTTCAGTATCAAAAAGGCTGGGGTCGGAATCGAACCGGCGTCCACGGCTTTGCAGGCCGCTGCATAACCACTCTGCCACCCAGCCAAAAAATCATCTACTTTCAAAACAAAAAACCTCAGTCTATCTGAGGCTTTTTCATCTATTTGGAGCGGGAAACGAGACTCGAACTCGCGACCCCAACCTTGGCAAGGTTGTGCTCTACCAACTGAGCTATTCCCGCAAACTATATAAATAATTTCAAATAAATCATTGTGGCGTCATTCTATCTTTTGTTGACGGGGTGTCAAGCATTGAATAAAAGATTTTTTGAAAAAGTTTTATTATTCAGCTCTAAATTCAGGCCAAGCTGCTTTTAAATAAAGCACCATCGACCATATGGTTAGGAAGGATGCAATGTAGAGTAAAATATAACCTAAGACAATGAAGGAATACGATGTCGATGCATCGCAATAAATCAATATAATCAAGGCTAACATTTGAACCACAGTTTTAACTTTACCCAAGCTGGAAACGACGACACTTTGACGTTTACCTAATTCAGCCATCCATTCACGCAAGGCCGAAACAACAATTTCGCGACAAACAATAATTGCAGCCGGAATAGTAATCATAAATCCAGGGATAGCGAACATGGCTGTTTTGGCACTGACAAATTGAAATTGAGGCTGAGCGACCAACATGACCAACGCGGTTGCAACAATTAATTTATCTGCAACGGGGTCTAAAAATGCACCGAATTTGGTGGTTAACTTTAAACTTCGGGCCAGGTATCCATCCAACCAATCCGTTATACAGGCGACGGTATAGATGAGCGCCGCACCTAAGTGACCCCAGGAATAAGGCAAGTAATAAACCAAAACGAAAATAGGGATCAATAAGATCCGAATGAAAGTCACAATATTTGGTAAATTCCACATGAGCCTACACCGCTACGTTATGTAAAGCCTCAAAGATACGCTGAGCTAGGGATTGACTTATACCAGGTACCTTGGCTAGCTCGACAAGACTAGCATGGTTTAATCCTTGAATGCCACCAAAGTGTCGCAATAATTCGCGTCGACGTTTAGCGCCAATGCCAGGTATTTCTTCTAGCGTGGATGTGCGTCGTTTTTTATCACGACGGTTTCGGTGACCGGTAATGGCAAACCGGTGGGCTTCGTCACGAATTTGCTGGATCAAATGCAAAGCATGAGAGTCCGGTGGTAAATGAATAGGCTCTTGTCCGGGTATATATAATGTCTCGAAGCCCGGTTTTCGAGTTACTCCTTTTGCAACGCCGACCAAGATTATATTTGCAATGTTTAGTTCAGCAAAAACAGCTTCTGCAGCGTGCAGCTGTGGTATTCCACCATCAATTAAAACCACATCAGGTCGCTTTGCTTCATTTTCATGAATTTTTTTATAGCGTCGAGATAACACTTGGCGCATGGCTGCAGTATCATCACCCGGGGTAATATCGGTGATATTAAAACGCCGGTAATCACTTTTTAAAGGCCCGTTATTATCAAAAACAACACAGGAGCCTACTGTAGCTTCTCCCATGGTATGACTAATGTCGAAACATTCAATTCGACGCGGCATTTCTTCAAACTGGAGTATTTTTTGCAATTCTTCGAATCGTTCTTTGGTATTCACTTTATTTAACATTTGACTTGCAATGGATTGTTTAGCACTTGAGGCGGCCATTTCAAGCCATTTTTTTCTATCACTACGCACAGAGTGAGATAGAGAGACTTTATGCTTGGCTTGCTCACTTAGCGCAGCAATCAATAACGATTTTTCACTTAACTCCATTTCAAGAATAATTTCTTTTGGAATTTCATGAATTTCTTGGCTTAAATAATATTGTGTAATAAAGGCAGTGACAATTTCTTCATTTGAAGAACCGGGTGGTACAGTAGGATAGAAAGCGCGACTTCCTAAAATTCTGCCGTCGCGAATAGATAACAGCTGAATACAGGCTAAACCAGAATTCATCGCAAAGCCGATAGCATCCGCATCACCTTGCGCTGAGCTTACAAATTGCTGATCTTGTATCTTGCGAATCTTGCTAATTTGATCGCGGTATTTTACCGCTAGTTCATAGTTATGCACCGCCGAGGCTTGTTCCATTTTTTTCGATAAATCTTGAAGGATTTGTTCATTTTTTCCTTGCAGAAATAAAATGGTATGTTGGATATTTTCTCTATATTCGGCTTCAGAAATCAAATTGGCACATGATCCTGAACATAGGCCTATTTGATGATGCAAGCAAGGGCGAGAGCGATTCGAAAAGAAATGATCTTTGCAGGTGCGAATTTGAAAAACTTTTTGAATTAAATGTATTGTTTCACGTACCGCCGTGGCGTTGGGGTATGGGCCGAAATATAAGCCGTTTTTTTTGACGCTGCCGCGGTAAATATCAATTCGCGGGTATGGGTGCTCATTAGTGATATAAATATAAGGATAGCTTTTATCGTCGCGTAATAACACGTTATAACGTGGATGATGTTGTTTGATTAGGTTGCATTCAAGTACAAGCGCTTCATTTTCGCTGCGGGCGATGGTGATGGTAATGTCTTTAACGTGTTTTAATAAGGCGGTTGTTTTGGTGTCTTTGGGTTGAGAGTTGAAATAGGATGATAAACGTTTTTTTAGGCTTTTTGCTTTGCCGACATATAATATTTCGCCTTTCTCACCGAGCATTTGATAGACGCCGGGGTGATGGGTAAGGTTGGAAAGAAAGGCTTTGATATCAAGCATATAAGTCTCGGGGTTGAATTCATCTTACCTTAATTATAGCAGAAACTCCTTTTGATTTTTACTTGTCATTGCGAGCGAGAGCGAAAGCACTGTCATTGCGAGCACGAGCGAAAGCACTGTCATTGCGAGCGAGAGCGAAGCAATCCAGGTTTTAATGCCAGCATGAGCTTCAGCTATTGAATCATTGCACTCTTTTTTAATGACATTAAAGCCTAGATTGCTTCGCTCGCGCTCGCAATGACGATGCTTTTTGCTTTCGCTCGCAATGACGAAGCCTTTTGCTCTCGCTCGCAATGACGACTTGATTGGGATAAGGTTAAACAAAAAAATTTATTTTTCAGGCTCGTCTTTGCTAATCTCAACCAACCCTAATCGAATCGCCAACAACGTCAATTCAACATCGTTTTGAATGCTCAACTTTTCAAAAATCCTATATCGATAACTGTTCACTGTTTTCGGGCTTAGGTTGAGTTTTTCAGAAATATCTTGGACTTTTTGACCGCTGGTAATCATCAGCATGATTTGTAATTCGCGCTCGGATAAAATATCAAGCGGTGTTTCTTCAGGTTTGGTAAATCGTTTTAAAGCTAGCTGCTGGGCAATCTCAGAGCTGATGTAACGCTGGCCGGAGTTTACGACACGGATCGCACGGATCATTTCATCTGGATCGCAGCCTTTTGTTATATAACCGGCAGCACCAGCTTGTAACAAACGCGAAGGATAAGGCTCATCATCACAAACAGTGAGAGCTAAAATTTTGATATCGCTATTAAAACGCAACATTTTGCGCGTTGCTTCAAGACCGCCGATGCCAGGCATTTGAACATCCATGAGAACTACATCGGGATTTAAATCTTTAGACAGGCGAATAGCATCTTCACCAGAGCCAACTTCACCAACGACTTTTATGCCCGTCACATCTTGTAAGAGTCGTCTTATACCGATGCGGACTAATTCATGGTCATCGACTAATAAAACTTTTATCAAGTTGGCATCCTTTACTAGGAATAATATGGCGGAGAGAGAGGGATTCGAACCCCCGGAGCCCTTGCGAGCTCAACGGTTTTCAAGACCGCCGCTTTAAACCACTCAGCCATCTCTCCGGCTACGGTTACGCTAAATCGAATGGGCACATAGTACAGCTATTTGGAGATTATTTTCAACCCAAAATTTATCATAGGTAGACATTGTAGGTTGTGATATTATCAGGGCTGCTAAAAAAACCCTAGTCGGAGGCTATAATGCGTTTTAATGATGTTGATGTCATCAGAGGCGGTACAACCCTAGTCAATGTACATGCAGTTGTACGAAATACTTACCTCTTATTAAGCTTAACCTTGCTCTTTAGCGCAGCAACAGCAACCTATGCTGTGGTTTCAGGCGCGAGCTATGGTTCATCCTTGCTTACCACCCTACTTTCTTTCGGTTTATTGTTTGTTATCAGCAGTCTACGTAATAGTGGCTGGGGTATACTTGCGGTATTTGCTTTTACAGGTTGCATGGGATATTCCATGGGCCCTATGTTGAATCATTTTATTAAAGGTTATAGCAATGGCGGTCAATTGATAACCACTGCTTTGGCTGGGACTGGGCTGACCTTTTTGCTTTCTTCTGCTTATTTATTTGTGACGAAAAAAGATTTAAGTGGGATGGGTAAGTTTTTAATGATTGGTTTGGTAATGTGTATTGTTGCTGGATTGGCAAATTTCTTTTTAAAAATGCCTGCGATGCAGTTGGCTATTTCGACCATGCTTGTTTTCATTTCTACCTTGTTAATGATGTTTGATACCAGTCGGATTATTAATGGTGGGGAAACGAATTATTTGATGGCGACAGTAAGTTTGTTTATTGATATTTTAATGTTGTTTCAGAATTTGTTGTATTTATTAGGTGCGTTTACAGGTAATAGTCGGGATTGATTTTTGTCTTGCGCTACTGTCATCCCCGCGAAGGCGGGGATCCATCGTTAAGCAAACTCGGGCAAGGCTTGTGCTCACAGCAGAATGGATTCCTGCCTTCGCGGGAATGACAATGGTGTTATTGCCAAAGGCAGGTGCCTTTCTTTTGCATGGATTGGATAATCTTTTCGTGTTCAGTTAGTTCTTCTTCGTTAGCTTCAATGACAACCAAATTTCCCCGCTGGATAGTCGGTTTATTGACGATGGTCTTTGTTTGCTTAACCGCAACCTCCGTTGCATTACTTTCACCAAACAATGTCGCTTGCCCACCCGTCATTGCCAAGTACACGCGAGCCAAAAGATGTGAATCTAATAATGCGCCGTGCAAATCTCGGTGTGAGTTATCAATACTGTAACGTTTACATAAAGCATCTAAACTATTTCGTTGACCGACATGAATCTGTCTTGCCAAAGCCAAGGTATCAATCACCTGACAATATTCCGTAATTGGCTTATACGAAGATTTCAAAAATTGAAATTCTGCATTTATAAACCCAATATCAAAGGGCGCATTATGAATAATTAATTCATCGCCCTTCACAAACTCCAAAAATGATTTCGCTATATCGCGAAATAAAGGTTTTGTTTGTAAAAAATCATTCGTAATCCCGTGGATATCGATAGCACCTTGATCAATTTCACGCTCGGGGTTGATATACTGATGGTACACCTGACCAGTTAACTTCCGATTCACCAATTCCACGCAACCAATTTCAATAATGCGATGACCTTGATCGACATATAACCCTGTTGTTTCCGTATCTAAAATAACTTGTCGCATATTAACTTTTAATTCCTATCAGTTTATCAATCGCCTGATTCGCTAACAAATCAGCTAAATCATTCTCAGGATGATTGCTATGTCCTTTCACCCAATGCCAACGCACAATATGTCTACCCGCTTCACGATCCAATGCTTGCCATAAATCCACATTTTTAACCGGCTTTTTGTCCGCTTTTTTCCAATCACGCCTTTTCCAATCCGGCAACCATTCACTAATCCCTTTTTGGACATATTTAGAATCCGTATATAGATCCACTTCGCACTCTTGCTGCAAAGCCGCTAAAGCTTGGATCGCAGCCATTAATTCCATACGATTATTAGTCGTTTCCGTTTCTGAGCCAGATAATTGCTTTTCATGATCACCATAACGTAACAAAGCGCCCCACCCGCCTGGGCCAGGATTACCACGGCAGGCGCCGTCGGTATAAATAATTACTTTTTTCATCTTCGAGAATTCCGTAATGTCGGTCTAGGCACGCCAATTGTCGGTAGACGCATACCTGATAATTGTTGCTTCCAACGTAATTTAATTGGTGTTAAAGGAACGACTTTCGCTTGCGCCACGAGAATATATACGCCACCAAAAGGACGGAAGCACTTACGCCCTAACCATTCCAAAAATTTTAATTTTTTAAATGTCGTTTCCTTTTGTACAGGCGGCCGAAATAATACCATAGATTGTGTCACTAATTTAAAATCGGCCAACTGTAACCATTTTTTAATCGTACTCGGTTGAATAAAACTTCCCGTCCAAGGAATATCAGTATCACGCGAAAACCATTTTTTAATCCCCCATAAACTGTAGGGGTTGAAACCACAGACAATAATATGCCCTTCGGGTTTAACTATGCGACAAGCTTCAGACAACAACTGTTGTGGGTTATCTAAATATTCTAAAATATGCGGCACCAAGACTAAATCCAAACTTCCCGATGCAATGGGCAAGTCATGCAATTCACTTTCAATAGAGCGATGATGCTTTACGCTATTATGGGTTAATAAAGGGCCCAATAATAATTGATTAGGCATAATACTGGATTTTAACAACGTATACTGATGAGGAGTACCTATCAATAAAGTCTGATTACCATAAAATTGGCTTAGCAAATGATGCAAAAATTGACTTTCAGCCGCCAAAACACCGCGACCCGGAAATTGTTCTAGCCATTGATCCCATTTTTGAATTTTCCGATATGCTTTGGCCAAAATTCGTCCTTTTCTACCTGCTAGCGTGTGTTTACTATAACTTGACCTTAGCCAATTTCCCAGTACCATTGTCTGTATGCTAAATGTTATCCCCATACCTGCTTTTAAAGATAACTACATATGGTTACTAGTTAACCCTAATAATCAGCGATGCGTCATTGTTGACCCAGGTGATGCCGCGCCTGTTATCTCTTTTTTAGAAAAAGAAAACCTAACTCCTGTCGCCATTTTGATCACACACCATCATCACGACCATACTGGGGGTATCAATTTACTCAAGCAGACCTATCCGCTCGACGTTTATGGATCGAAACGGGAAAACGTAGCCGGTGTTGATCACTTGTTGGACGAAAATGAGGTGATCGATTTAACCGATTTAAATTTACAGTTAAAAGTCATCAACATACCGGGGCATACCCAAGGGCATATTGCCTACTACGGCCATGGACTCTTATTTTGTGGCGATACTTTATTTGCAGCTGGCTGTGGCAGATTATTTGAAGGTACGCCAGAACAAATGGTGCAATCGTTAGCTAAAATCGCGCAATTACCTGATGATACTTTGATCTATTGTGCCCATGAATACACCGAAGCAAATTTAAAATTCGCAAATACAGTTGAGACAAACAACCCGGATACCCAAAAACGCATTCATGATGTAGCAAAATTACGCAGCAAAAATTATCCAACCTTGCCTTCCACGCTGAAAATGGAAAAATTAACTAATCCATTCTTACGCTGCGAAATAGATTCTGTGATAAAATCGGCGCAGCTTCAAAGTGGGGAATTAATTACCGATCCAGTGCGAGTCTTCCAAGTGATACGACAATGGAAAGACACCTTTTAATTAATCACGAATCTCAGCTAATGAGTAAACGGACATTATATAAAATGCAGCATCAGGTATATACCAAGTTTATTTATTTCATCGTAGCGCTACTGAGTTGCTTCCTTTTTACTTGTCCTGTTTTTGCTGAACCGAACAAAGAAGGGATTCAGGTTTATCATAAAAATATTCACATTTCACCTGAGCGAGAAACGTTAGCGGAAGATATCAATCATTTTCATCATGCAGAAGATTTATGGGATGATTTACGCCAAAGTTTTTCTTTACCACATTATGAAGATAATCCTTTAGTTCAAGAGCAAATTGAATGGCTCATGAATCATCAAGATTTTCTGTCCCGCTCAGCGAGTCGTGCCGCACCTTATTTATATTATATTTACCAACAAGCCAAAAAACGTAACTTACCAGGCGAAGTAGTTTTATTACCCATATTTGAAAGTTCATTTAATCCTTTTGCCTATTCGTCTGCAGGCGCTGCAGGTATTTGGCAAATGATGCCAAACACCGCTTCAGGTTATGGGATTAGACAAGACTGGTGGTACGATGGACGTCGCGATGTCATTGCTTCAACGAAAGCGGCATTGAATCATTTAGCTTATTTAAGTAATTTCTTTGATAATAATTGGCTCTTATCTATCGCCGCATACGATACCGGACAAGGTAATGTATTATCCGCAATTAACCGAAATATTCGCGATGGCGTTAGCACAGATTATTGGTCTTTACCTGTAGCACAAGAAACTCGTATTTATGTGCCACGATTACTCGCCTTAGCCACCATTATTGCCCACCCTGAAAAATACCCTGTTTACTTACCTCCTGTTCGCAACGCACCTTATTTGGCGCAAATGGAAGTCGGCTCACAAATCAATTTAAAGCAAGCAGCTAACCTGGCGGGCATGAGCCTGAAAAAACTCATGGAACTCAATCCAGGTTACAACCGTGCTATCACTGCTCCAAATGGACCTACTAAGTTAGTATTGCCTATAGAAAGTGTAGAAGAATTTTCAGCAAACTTAGCCGTCACTCCGCTCTACGAACATGCAGGATGGGAGCATTACAAAGTTAAATCTGGCGAAAATATAAATATGCTAGCGCAACGATTTAATACATCACCTGCTGTAATACGTAAATTAAATCAATTATCAAGTAATCATGTTAAACCGGGCGCAAACTTAATTATCCCTCACACTAATCGCGCATTATCAGAAACAATTTTAGCAGCCGAAACGGAACAGCCAGTTTATCATTCGAATAGTTTTCACCCTAACTTAAGAGCGAGAACTAAATCTTTATTTAATCGTGCTCGATCTGCTTTCGCTTCTAAAGCGATTACAGAACAAATCGAAGCAAACCATGGGCAATATATTATTCAACCGGGCGATACTATATATATGGCACGTGATGGTGATACGTTTACCCGTGTTGCAAAACATTTTCGCATTAGCACACAAGCTTTACTGGCCGCCAATCCCGTGGATAAAAGCGGATCTTTGCAGCCCGGCGCTAAATTAGTCATACCCACACATTTAATTAATACGCAACTTGCATCACTCGATAGCAAACCACGTTTTGATGTTTCGCCAGGCGACACTATTTATACCGTTCGAAATGGTGACACCATGGAAATCATAGCGAGCAAGTTTCACACAACTCCTCCTGCTATCCGCGTTTCAAATTTATTAGCTAGCGACGATCTTCACGAAGGTGATAGAATCCTCATCCCAACCCGTGCTTAAAAGTTATTGATCTAGAGAGAGAACAATGGAAATTCAAAAAAAAATTGCAACTGAATTAAATGTAAAAATCCAGCAAGTCAATGCAGCAATCACATTGTTAGACGAAGGCGCGACGGTTCCTTTTATTTCACGTTATCGAAAAGAAGTCACGGGCGGTTTAACAGATACCGATTTGCGAAATCTCTCTGAACGTCTAGTTTATTTGCGCGAAATGGAAGATCGCAAACAAACGATTTTAAAAAGCATACGGGAACAAAATAAATTAACCCCTGAATTAGAACAAAGCATTGTTACTGCAGATAATAAAGCAACGCTAGAAGATTTATATTTACCCTACAAGCCAAAGCGCCGAACTAAAGCACAAATAGCTAGGGAAGCTGGCCTTGAGCCCTTGGCGATGGATATTCTCAGTAATCCAGAATTAGTACCAGAAACTCATGCTAACTCATTTCTTAATCCAGAAATGAATATAACAACAGTGGCGGAAGCGCTAGACGGTGCGCGACAAATTTTAATGGAAGTGTTTGCTGAAAAAGCCGACTTACTAGGCAAGCTCCGCGATTTCATGTGGGAAAATGGTATTATCAAAAGTGAAATCATTAAAGGTAAAGAAGAAAGCGGAAATAAGTTTTCGGATTATTTTAATTATCAAGAACCCATTAAGAAAATTCCCTCACACCGGGCTCTCGCTTTATTTCGTGGTCAACGCGAAGAAGTACTGAACTTTAATTTAACTTTAAATGAAACAGACGAAAATCAATGTAAGCATTTTATTGCGGATGATTTTCAGATTAAAAATAAAAACCGCCCAGCGGATACTTGGTTGGTTGAAACGACAGCATTAACTTGGAAAATAAAAATTGCAATTAAGTTAGAACTTGAGTTAATGATGCGTTTACGTGAAATGGCTGAAGATGAGGCGATAAAAGTTTTTGCTAATAATTTAAAACATTTATTAATGGCAGCGCCCGCAGGCGCAAGAACCACTTTAGGCTTAGATCCAGGGCTAAGAACCGGTGTGAAAGTTGTCGTTGTGGATGCAACGGGTAAACTATTACATTACTCCGTCATTTTTCCCCATGCGCCTCGTCAAGACTGGGATGGTTCAATTGCTACTTTAGCTAAGCTTTGCCAGCAGTTTAATGTTGAGCTTGTTAGCATAGGGAATGGAACTGCTTCACGTGAAACAGATAAATTAGTTTCTGACTTAAAAAAACGTCATCCTGCTTTGCCATTAACTACAATCATGGTCTCAGAAGCTGGTGCATCGGTTTATTCTGCTTCTGAATTGGCGGCAAAAGAATTTCCTGATCTAGATGTGTCCTATCGTGGTGCCGTTTCTATCGGTCGTCGCTTACAAGATCCTTTGGCGGAATTAGTAAAAATTGAACCTAAGTCGATTGGTGTTGGTCAATATCAACACGATGTCAATCAAGCTAAGCTGTCTCGCACCCTTCATGGCGTCATGGAAGATTGCGTTAATGCTGTGGGTGTCGATGTAAACACGGCCTCTGCCCCTCTATTGGCTTGTATTGCGGGGTTAAATGAGACTGTTGCTAAAAATATTATTTCGTTCAGGGAAGCAAATGGGAAAATCAAAAACCGCAATCAATTGAAAAAAATACCGCGTTTAGGTGAAAAATCGTTTGAACAGGCCGCAGGGTTTTTGCGCATTGTGGATGGCGATAATCCTTTGGATTCCTCTGCCGTGCATCCGGAAGCATACACAGTAGTAGAAAAGATTTTAGCGAAACAAGCTAAATCGATAAAAGAAATCATGGGGAATACTGCTCTTATTCGAACATTAAATCCGGCGCATTTTACCGATGAACATTTTGGTTTGCCGACGGTAACTGATATTTTACAGGAATTGGAAAAGCCGGGTCGTGATCCGCGTCCGGAATTTAAAACGGCGGCGTTTAAAGATGGCGTTGAGACGATTAATGACTTGAAGACTGGGATGATACTGGAAGGTGTAGTGACGAATGTGGCGAATTTTGGTGCTTTTGTTGATATCGGCGTACATCAGGATGGATTAGTGCATATTTCGTTGTTGGCGGATAAGTTTGTGAAAGATCCGAATGAAGTGGTTAAAGTGGGTGATATTGTTAAAGTGAAAGTGATTGAAGTGGATTTGCCGCGTAAGCGGATTCAGTTGAGTATGCGGTTGAGTGAAGCGCCGGGTGCGCCGGCTCCGCGGACGGGTGGGGAACCAAAGAAAGCGTTTAAGCCTCAGGTGGTGCAGCAGAAGCCATTGGTGAATTCGGCGATGAGTGATGCGTTGCTGAATGCGTTTAAAAAGTAATAATATGGTTTTTTACTTCTCCCCTTGTGGGAGAAGTCGGCGCGAAGCGACGGATGAGGGGTGTTTTTAACGGACTGATAAAAGCACCCCTCACCCGCCGCCTGCGGCGTCGACCTCTCCCACAAGGGGAGAGGTGGGCCTTTGTGATGCTTAAGCGACAGCTAGCTCTTCTATTTCTTTGGTTTCTTTTGCGAAATGTTTTATCAAATCTTGAATCAATCCAGAAAAAGTTTCTGTCATAATAAAGAAATCCGCTGCGAATTGTTGTTCTTTCGATTCAACTTCAATTTCACTGGCTTGTGTAATCACACCTTCTTCAAATTTAATACTGCGCGCAGAAAAATCTTCGGCTAAAACAAAATTGATTCGATCATGCCAACACAATGCGAGTTGCTTAACTTCACAGCCATCTTTGATAAGAGACTGAATGCTCCCAGCAAATAGATCCTGTTCCTGACAACGAATAACTCGATTTTGCTGGCTAGGATCTTGCAGTACGCAAGATTTTTCAATATTTAATTCCGTAGGATATTTCTTTTCTTTCAACCAATACGTCAAAATCGGGCCTGGTTTTTTTACTTCATACGGTTTGATATGTTCAGAAACCGATTTTTTAAATAAATTTAAAAATTGTTCTGCTTTGCCCTGATTTGTTGTGCCTAATACAACTCTATTATTTTGTGTATCAATATAAGCATAAATACGTGTCATTTTGGTGAAGGCGCGTGGTAACAAATTCATTATGACTTCATCTTTCATCGAGAGCTTATCTTTTGATCTCACTTTACGATCTTCTCTAGCCTCGATTTTTTTAATCTTTTCATCTAAGGTTTGCCTAATGACGCTAGCGGGCAAAATCTTTTCTTCAATTTGCATGCAAAGCATGATGTAACCACTCGCCGCAAAAACCAGAGGTGCTCCCTCCGCTTCGAAAGGCGAAGCCCAGCCTATACTAGAAGGAAAAGAAGGCAAACAAGGAGTGAAGGCAAGTGCAGCCAAGCTCTCTTCTAAAACTTCAGGTTTATAAGCGATAGATTCGGTTAATTGAAAAAGCTGGAATTGTTTAAACCACATGGGTAATCCTTTTTGTTTTTGTCTGGAAATCATACAACCGTGTAATCGGGCATGGGGCATTATAATATAATAATAAAGATGGCGTAAGAAAATTATATCTAGTGTATTCAGCGGGTTAGCTTTTAAACCGAATAAGCGGGTTCAATTCGAATATGTTATAATAAGAAGATAACAAAGCCACGATTGGGGTGATTTATGGCAGACAGGTATACGGCAAAAATTTACATGGGAGACAATGAAACAACCGAAAGTACGGGTAATAATGCCGATGATTTATATACCTGGATGTTAACTCAAGCCCAAGGCAAATTTGGCGACATTCATGGCGAACTTATTGATAATAATACACGAGCCGTGATCAAACGTTTCCGCAAAAGCGCACCCGATTGCTAAGCTTTTCTCCCCTTCTTCTTTTTTGATTTCTTTGCTAAGTTCAACCACGTTTCAATAATTGAATCAGGATTCAACGACATACTTTGAATTCCCTCCGCCATTAACCACTCTGCAAAATCCACATGATCCGAAGGGCCTTGGCCACAAATGCCAACGTATTTTCCTAATTTTTTACAATCGGCGATGACAGAATGTAATAAAAATTTAATGGCATCGTTACGCTCATCAAATAAATGCGTTACCAAATGAGAATCGCGATCCAAACCTAAGGTTAATTGTGTTAAATCATTTGAACCAATTGAGTAACCATCAACATGCGGTAAAAATTGTTTGGCTAAAAGCACATTAGATGGAACTTCACACATCATATAAATTTTTAAGCCATTCTTGCCACGCTCTAGACCTTGTGTTTTAAGCATTTTAATCACATCAGTCAATTCATTTACTGTGCGCACAAAAGGAATCATCACTTGTGTATTGGTTAATCCCATTTGATTACGAACGCGTTTAATTGCCTCACATTCCAAATTAAAACAGGGCGCAAAAGAAGGATCTTTATAACGAGAAGCTCCACGAAATCCTATCATCGGATTTTCTTCCACATTCTCAAACAAATGACCGCCTAATAAATTGGCGTATTCATTACTTTTAAAATCAGAAAAACGAAAGATGACATCCTTAGGATAAAAAGCGGCAGCGATCATTGAAATGCCTTCTTTTAATCTTTCGATATAGTATTCCACAGGATTTTTATAGGCAGCAGTCTTTAAACTTATTTTAGCTTGCAAATTTTTAGGTAATTTTGAAAAATTTAAACATGCCTTCGGGTGAATACCTATCATATCACTAATAATAAATTCTAAACGTGCTAACCCAACCCCTTGATTAGGTAAAAACTGCGTATCAAAAGCCCGCTCTGGGTTACCTAGATTTACGCAGATATCCACTGGCAACGTTGGTAATTCTTTTACTGAGATTTTTTTAATTTCAAACGGTAACACACCGTCATAAACATAACCTGTTTGACCTTCAGCGCAAGAAACCGTTATGGGTGAGTTCGGTTTAATTTTTGCCGTAGCATCATGACAGCCAACTATCGCGGGAATTCCTAGTTCGCGTGCAATAATAGCGGCATGACAAGTTCTACCCCCTCGATTTGTTACAATTGCAGATGCACGCTTCATAATGGGTTCCCAATCGGGATCCGTCATATCTGTTACCAATACATCGCCAGGCTTAACCGCTTCCATATTTTTGGGATCAGAGATGACTCTCGCCATACCAGAACCTATGCGTTGCCCTATGCTCTGTCCTTCTACCAGCACTTTCCCTTTTTTGTTCATGCTATAACGTTCTAAAACTTGTTCTTTCTTTATTTGGCTTTTTACTGTTTCTGGACGAGCTTGAACAATATAAATTTTACCTGTAATTCCATCTTTGGCCCACTCGATATCCATGGGCTTACCATAGTGTTTTTCAATAACTAAGGCGTGGGTTGCTAGCGTTTGCAAATCGTCGTCATTTAAACAAAAGCGCTGACGATCTGCTTTTTTCACTGGCACAGTTTTAATAGATTTTTTGGCATCTTTTGATGAAGTGTAGACAGACTTAATTTGTTTATCGCCTAACTTACGCTGCAAAATGGCGGGTTTTTTTTGAATTAAATTAGGTTTATAAAGAATAAATTCATCTGGATTCACTTGTCCCTGCACAATAGCCTCGCCCAAACCATAAGAGGCGGAAATGACAATGACTTTATCAAACCCAGACTCAGGATCCAACGTGAAAAGAACGCCACTGACACCTATATCACTACGAACCATAGGCTGTATACCTACGGAAATACCAATCTTACTAAAATCCAATTGTCGATCATGACGATAAGCAATGGCGCGACTTGTAAATAATGAAGCATAAACCAACTTAATTGCCCGCAATAAATTATTAACGCCTTTGATATTTAAATACGTATCTTGCGCACCGGCAAAAGAATCAGTGACAGAATCTTCCATCGTGGCTGAAGAGCGAACGGCGACAGAATTATTTTTTAACTTTGCATAGGCAGCAGAAACTTCTTTTTCAAATGCAGGCAAGAAAGGCGCTTTTTTAATCCATTGTTGAATTTGTTGGCTGGTTTTATTTAATGATTTTAAATCAGATGCATTTCGCGACGCTAACAAATGATTTATTTGTTTGTCTAATTGGTTTTGACTTAAAAAATGTTTGAATGCCGTTATTGTTGTGGCGAATCCTGTGGGAACACTGATGCCTTTTTGCGTAAGGTGTTGGATCATTTCGCCTGTTGAAGCATTTTTACCGCCAACGATTTCTGCTTGGGAGGCGTTTACGTTCTTGAGGTCAACGATAAAGGTCATGGGGGCAGTCCTTGCCGGATTTTGTGTATTTGATTAGCATATAGCTTGGTAATTGTTTTGCCAAGGTTTCTAGTATTCAGATTATGTTACTTAAAAAAACTGGCCTTTCTTAATTAAGAAAGGCCAGTATCTGTCTTATTTAACTTGCTGCCACATATCTTTGTCCATACGGCAAGCAATACCATGGGTTTTTGTTACTTTGCCGTCCATTTTTCCGTAAGCAACATATTTACGGCAATTATGGTTGCCTTTGTATGTGATCATGCCGGTTGTAGGCATAATTTCATAGGAAGCACCGGTTTTTTCATTTTTCCATTTGGTTGGTTGGTGCGCTGCATTATTGTTCATTGCTACGTTCATGTAGTTGGTATCGGTGCTATCCATATTATGTCCGATCACGCCACCTACTAAGGCACCTACAACGGCACCTGCAGCAATTACCCAGCCGCTACCAGCACCTTTAGCTAAACTACCCGCTAAACCACCGATAACCGCGCCTGTACCAGCACCAACAACGGTGTTTTCTTTTTGCGTGTTTGTGGAACATGCGGATAAACTAACGATTAGGGCAATAATTGTGAGTTTCATTAATGTTTGTTTCATAATTGACAATCCTCCGGGGGTTGTAGGCAAACACTGTTAACTTGAGTATTTTAAACCAATGGGATGGGTATAAGTATTAGGTTAAGCCTTAGGGGAGTGAGGGTAAATTTGGGGTTACGGATTTATGTGTAATAAATTGATTTTTTGTTGGGCATGTATGCCCAACCTACGCGTTTTTTAGGAAGGCGATTTCGGCGGCGGTGGAGGAGCGGCCTAGGATGGCGTTGCGTTGGGGGAAGCGGCCGAACTCTTTGATGACGCGGAAATGGGCGTAAGCATAGGCGAGAAAAAGTTGATAAACCTGGGTTGTTTCGGTCATGGAAAGCCCAACGAGTGCTTGAAAAAGTTGAATGGACTCTTCTTGAATATCGGAATTTTCCGAATGGACCAAAGGCATGTAAAAAAATACTCGCTCTATCAACGTGAGCGATTGATCCATGCGTTGTTTTAAACCTTCAATGCAAAGTTCTTGTGCTTTCGCGTCGAATTCAAATGCTTTAGAAGAATTACGATGCAAATAACGCGAGAATTGATCTAATAAAATGATTAAAGCGAGACGTCCGCGAGGGGTGTTTGACCATTCAAATAACTTTCCATCGATAGCCGCTTTATAATCTTTACCAAAAGATCGTGTAATCATTTCTTTTAATTTTTCACTTTCACCAAACCATAGGTTAGTTCTATCGCTAGAAGGTAAATCCGCGAAGCCTAAATCACCAAACCAAAAGTTTAATAAGTCATGCGCACGGTCAGGCATGGTAAAGCCCTCCTCTACCCTTAAGAATAGCACAAACTCGATTGA
>Ga0207044_1076_pt1 | contig 17218 bp, 16 predicted proteins | sample Alteio_BWMinCont_68_FD_153300 | JGI IMG/M metagenome (GOLD analysis project Ga0207044, IMG submission 153300) | Enriched cells from forest soil in Barre Woods Harvard Forest LTER site, Petersham, Massachusetts, United States -... | ecosystem: Environmental > Terrestrial > Soil > Temperate forest >... | reverse complement strand
GGTGAGATTGAGATGAAGATTCGCCCTCTGCTTATTGTGCTTTCCCTGTCCGCCCTTCCGCTAGCGGCCTCCGCTCAGGAGCATTGTCCGCAATTCCCCGGTCCTGCAAGAGTGAGGCTGGAACAGCAAGCTCGATGGCTCGTCAGCGATTCTCTCCAAAAACAGATCACAGTGAGATCAGGTGCATTTGGACAGCTGATCGCGTTTGAGCGGTGCCACATTTTGCAGAGCAACCTTCTTTCAGAACAGGTCACCGAAGAGGAAGGACCGTTCTTTGTGGCCGACAACGTTCCCCTCAAATCCAGGGTCGGACGCTATCAGCGGACTTGGATGATGGTGATCGCACCCACCGAAGCGGCCGGCAAGTTACCCAATGCCAATGTCCTGAAAATAACCGACCACAAGTGGACCCTGCTGAAACGTGATAAAGGCGGAAGCACGCAAGTTCTCGCCAAGGGAATCTATTAGGAGGGTGGCAAGCCCCGCGGGTGGCCCAGCCTATCGCGTTCGTTGCGAAGGCTGGGGCTTTTAGCCAGAGCACCGCACGCCAGAAGCATTGTCATCCCGACCGGAGCCTCTCAACCCGAACGGGATGGGAAGCGAAGTGGAGGGGCCCGCTGTTCCTTTCGTCTAGCAATCCCGAAAATGCCGTAGAAATGCGTTGCCCCGTGCTCAACAGAGGAGCGCAATGATGGCAGGTGAAGGTGATGAAATGCAGCTGACGGGTTTGTTGATATCGCTTCAGGCCCCAAGGCATGAAGCTAGGTTAGGACGGACTCTTACATCTTGGCTGTGACGGCTGAACAGCCCCAGCCTTCGCAAAGAACGCGATAGGCCGGGCCACCCGCCGATGATTAGAAGCAAACGCTGTGAGCGAGGGGAAGAGCCGTGATCTTTGGGTCGCGGCTTTTTTTCTTTCCTTTTTCCGCAGGTTTGAAAATCGTTTAATAGCCTGTACAAGAAAGGTCGCCTCACATGGCTATAACATACCTCTTGATGCCCTCAGGACCTTCGTTTCCGGCAGCCGGAGAAGCCGATCGTGGGATCACTTTTCACAGAAACCAAGCTCTCTTCAATGTTGATAGATCAGCGGCGGGGAGGGACCGGGGCAGAATGGCGCTTCATCATCCCGATTACGATTGGATAGTTGAGGCAATCGAGCAAAGCCACGATGAAGGGTTCATTGTAGTGGGTCATCCTCGTTGAAGCTGATTGGGCGGTGATCTCGGGTCGCGGCGTTTTTCTGTATAAAAGGGACTTTTGACGAATGGTGAGATAATTGCCTCGGCCTTATGGAATCCAACAAGTGCGATTTCGTGTCATCTAGTCATACTCCTCGTGATGAGCCGTGCGGTAAACCAGCCAAATTAAGACTTAAGGTTCAAAGATCGTCTAGGATCGCGGGAATCTGCGAGGAATTTACGAGAAGCCTTTCGTAGAGCTTCCGCGCTCGTTTTACGAGGGCAAGTAGAAAAGTCCGGCGGGTTGGCACCAGACTATCGCTTCCGCTTCACTCCGAGGGTGGCCCGTCCAAGCTCCGCTTGGGCGGGGCTCAAGTCGGGAACTGGCCCGCAGCGCTGTCCACTTTCTTCTCTAATCCCGTGCATCACTCGCGACAACATAGGAACGCAGAGATTATCTACGAGATAATCGTCGATCTTTGACAACCTGACAACAGCGCGGCTCCAAAGCGAAACCGCTAGTAAAAGGCAACCGCGCTAACCCCCATGTTCACAATATTTTGCGGAATTATCCCTTAGACGAACCCCACCCCGCTACCGCACAGTGAGAATTGCCGCGACATGGGGAATATCATGTCAAGAGCTTTAAGGTTATCAAAGTGTGGAACTTTCCACCTGTTTCCACAGGTTATCCACAGAATAATGATATGCTCCTCTGGAAATGATCCATCGCTTTGACGAGGCCAAGGCCACACAGGTTGCCGCCATGATCCTCAAGTTGCGCGGCGGCTGTATGCACTACATTAAATTAATCAAGCTAATGTATCTGGTTGATCGCGCAGCCCTGATCAAGTGGGGCCATCTGGTCACAACTGATTGGCATGTATCGATGGATAACGGGCCGGTCGGAAGCAATCTTCTGCGCTTGATCACGGAAGAAAACCGCGAAAAGCCTATCTGGTCGAAATACATCACCCCTCCAATGGGAGAATTTGAAATCCAACTGAAGACCAGCGACATTCCAAATGATCGCCTGTCGTTGGCCGATGAAAAGCTGATTAACGAAGTGTATGCCGAATTTGGCTACCGCAATCGATGGGATCTAATTGACTATGTAATGCACGATTTGCCCGAGTGGCAAAATCCTCATGGACGTTCAATTCCCATTAACATTCGCGACATTTTAAGGGCTGGCAACATAGACTCGGAAGAAATCTCGGCCGTGATGCAGGAGTTGCGAAACGAGACCCATGCCTCGAAGGTGCTCTCTGGCCGCTCCTAATGATCAAGTGCGGCGATACGTTTCTTCTCGAAGATGAAGACGGCTACAATCAACATCTCTGTATCGTTGTAACCCCACCAACGGAAGATAAAGTAGCTGTAGTTAGTGTCACCACACGACGTAGCAGATCAGAGATTTTGGTAGTGCTTAAAGCTGGCGATCACCCTTCCATTGATCACGAGTCGGTTATTGCGTACACCTATTCTAGAGTTGTTGAAACCGAATACATCGAAAATGCTGTGAAAAATAGGGACGCCGCGCGACGTGATTCGGTGTCACCACAACTACTAGACAGAGCCCAGAAGGGCTTGCTCGAATCCGAATTTACTCCCTATGGCGTTCTTGACTTCTACAAAAAGGCTACGAAGATTTAAGCCTTACTTTTTTTCTTTGCTACCTTCTCTGGCGGTTTTACTTTGAGCCTGTCCGCTATCACTTCCTTGAACGGGGATCTGGAGATACGGGATCGGCTTGGATTTAGTTATCTCTTTTGGCTGGTGATGCGATTCTCTACTCGCCGGGGGCGCCACTATCGCGTCCACTTCATGCCTGAGGGTGGCCCGTCCAAGCTCCGCCTAGGCGGGGCCTTCCTCCGAGATTCCCAATTCGGGAACCGGCCCGCAGCCCATCCACTTTCTTCTTGAACCCAGTGCGCCACTCGCGATAACATAGGAACGCAGAGATTATCTGCAAGATAATCTTCGATCTTTGACAACCTTACAACCGGACGCGGCTCCTGGACCGCGAATCCGCTGAGTCCGACCAGCGCACTCCTTCGCGCGGTGCAAAAAACGGGATCGCGAGCGAAGAGGAAGCACGCTAACTCTTATGTTTCCAATATTTTACCTCTGAACCGCCTAAGGCAGGAAAATCGCGACCGTGTGTTTTCTATAGCTTGCGCAGAGACTAGGGTTCTTCGGGGGTCGATAAACCCCATAACTCCAATGTTTCCAAGATTTTGCCTCTAACTACCTTAAGAACCATAGATCTAGGAGGAAAGAAAAATTCCGACCCTTTGTTTTCTAGATTTTGCGCCAAAACAGAGAGTTTTTTTTGAGGAATTTATGCACCACAAAGTGTGCATTAGAATCACAACGGACGGGTCGCCGAGGCTCTTGCACCATTAGCGAATCCCAAGGCCGTCAAGCAGTCACGCCCCGGCCTTCGCTAGCCACTTCGGCGGGTGCTCAGGAAACCTACCTCCTCTCTGTGCTAAATTGAGCCACGGGGCCCGTAGCTCAACGGTTAGAGCAGCAGACTCATAATCTGTTGGTTGTAGGTTCGAGTCCTACCGGGCCCACCAGGATTCTCCGCCCTTTCCGCAGCCAGCAAATTCACTAGGTTTTGACCGGCGACGGTCGAAGACGCGGCCGATCTTTTTAAGGACGATCTTTTTACGGCCGATCTTTCACGGACGATCGTCAGTCAGGAGTCGATCGACCGACATCGCCCCTGATCCCTTGAATAGAATTAGCAGTCCGATGGCGATGGCCAGCAGGTGATATTCGAATCCCTCGCCTTTCTGATTGCCGGCCCAGTTCATGAACAGGCCATTCTGCGCATGCACCAGGACGATGGCGACAAGCATGTTACAGATAATGCCGAAGGCGGCGATGCGGCTGAGGAAGCCGACGATCAGGCCGAGTCCGCCGAAGAATTCGGCGCAGATGGCGAGGAATGCGAGCGGCGCCGGAACTCCCATTTGATGAGTAAAGAAGCCCATGGTGCCGCTGAAGCCGTACCCGCCGAACCAGCCCAGCATCTTTTGCGCACCGTGAGCGGCAAATACCAAGCCAAACGTCAGCCGAAGAATCGCGATGGCAAAGTCGTCGCTCGTGTTGATTATTCTGTGAAACATGGTGGCCTCGCTTTCGAAATTGTACGAGTGTATCTGGACGGCTCAAATCAGAGGACCCGACTGCCGGACTTCTCGAAACCTAACTTGATGACTTGCGCAGTGTCTTGCGCTAACGACAGCTCTGCAAGTTCGCCGCGAGTAAACCAGCGGGCCTCAGCCGCGTCGGCCGCAGCCTCGGGCTCTCCCGCGATTCTGCGGCAGAGAAAATCAACCAGCACATAATGGTATCGAATGCGCCCGTCGGCATCGCGAAGGATACGATCATACACGCCGAGCAACTCGCCCACCTCGACGACTAAGCCGGTCTCCTCCAAAGCTTCGCGAGACGCCGCATGGCGCAATGTTTCTCCCATCTCGAGCGCGCCGCCGGGAATTGACCATTCTCCTGCGAGGGGAGGATGCGCACGCTTCACCAGCATCACGCGGTCTTGCTCGATGATGATTGCGCCCACGCCTACCAGGGGCGCATCTGGATATTCGCGTTTCATTGAGGAGAAATCCGCCAGCAACCTTAAATCATGCAGGGGATTCTAAGCAAAACTATGGGATCAGGAAGCAGCTCTCAGGTGTCGGTTCTCGGTTCCCGGTAGAATAGCCCGGTGGCATTAGAAGAATACAAACGCAAACGCCGCTTTGAGGAAACTCCGGAGCCTCCGCCGAAGGTGGAGAAGAAGAGCGGGCACCGCTTCGTGGTGCAGAAGCATCGGGCTACGCGCCTGCACTACGATTTCCGTCTGGAGATGGAAGGCGTGCTCAAGTCGTGGGCAATACCGAAAGGGCCATCGCTTGATCCTGCTGATAAGCGGCTGGCCATGCAGGTGGAAGATCATCCAGTTTCTTATTTTGATTTTGAAGGCACCATTCCGCAGGGCAACTACGGCGCGGGCACGGTGATGGTTTGGGACGTGGGCACGTGGGAGCCCCTATCGCCGCAACCGGTGAAGGGAAAATACGTGGCAGGAACTGACGCCGAAGCGGCTGCCATGTTGCAGAAGGGAGATCTCAAGATTCGGCTGCATGGGCAGAAGCTCAATGGCGACTTTGCATTGATCCATATCAAAGGGCGGCGTCCGGGGAGCAAGGGAACGGAATGGCTGCTGATCAAAAAGCACGACGAGTCCGCTGTCGAGGGTTATGACATTGAGCAGTACGACAAGTCGGTGCTCAGCAAACGTTCCATGGCTGAGATTGCGGGCGATGCGGGTTCGGCTCAGTGGACCAGCAGCCCTCCGGTGTCGCGAGGGAAAGTGAAAGCGCCGTGGCTCGCGGGAACGTTGGCCAAACTAGATAAGAAGAAAAAAATAACCACAGAGGACACTAAGGAGCACAAAGTAAAAAAAAACGGCAAGAAAAGTTCTGAAAGCGATTCTCTGCCGTCTACAGTTAAAGATCTGCCGGGCGCGGTTCGGAAATCCATGCCTGCGGCGATTCATCCCATGCTGGCTGCGTCGGTCGAGAAGCCTTTCGACGATCCGGAGTGGTTGTTCGAAATCAAATGGGATGGTTATCGTGCAGTTTCTTTTCTGCAGGACGGCAAAGTACGGCTGGTTTCGCGTAACCAGAACGAACTCACCGGAGAATTTCCTGAACTGCACGAGCTGTCGAAGCTGATCAAGGCGAAGAATGCAGTGCTTGATGGTGAGGTTGTTGCGCTCGATGACGAGGGCAAGGCTTCGTTCAGCTTGATGCAACAGCGCACCGGCATTCGCAAAGGCGGGCGACGGGTTGGAGCGCGACGCGAGTTGCAGATCGTGTATTACATTTTTGATCTGCTCTATCTCGACGGCTACGACTTACGCCACGTCGCGCTCGAGGAGCGCAAGCAGGCTCTTGCGCAGATCATCGCTCCCAGCGATCTGGTTCGTTACTCCGATCATTTTCCCCAAGGTTTGGCGCTCTTTGAGGCCGCGAGGCAGAAAGGGTTGGAAGGGATTCTTGCGAAAAAACGCCAGAGCCATTACGAAGAACGACGCAGCCGCGAGTGGCTCAAGATCAAGGTAACGCAAACCGTCGATTGTGTCGTTGGCGGTTACACGGACCCGGAGGGCAGCCGGCAATACTTTGGGTCGATCGTGCTCGGGCTCTATGACAAGAAGGGCCGGCTGATTCACGTCGGGCAGGCGGGAACTGGATTCAACCAGGCGATGCTGAAGGAAATCTGGCAAGTGCTCAAAGAATTGGAGACGAATCGCAATCCTTTCTACGGCGATGTCGATGCGGCGCATGTGCACTGGGTAAAGCCGGAGCGGGTTGCCGAGATTAAGTTTACCGAGTGGACGCATGAAACCGTGGAAGGCGGAATGAAGCTGCGGGCGCCAGTGTTTCTTGGATTGCGCGAGGATAAAGATCCGAAGGAATGCACGTTCGCGGAGCAGGGGCCCCGACTTCAAGGATGACAGTCGAGGGGCATCATTTAATGTCTTTCATTGGCAGGAGCGAGCCGTAGTCGCGGCCGCTTGGTTCGACGGCGCGGGCTACTATGCCATCGAAAGCGTCGCGGAACTCTGGATACTTCACCAGCAGCGCCTTCATCACTGCAGAGTTGTCCTGAAAAGTTTGCGCCGTATTCGAAACGTCTGCCGACTGATACTTTACGACCAGATCAAAATCCTGCCCCACCGCCATGGGGAAGAGCGTGGTCAGTTTAAAAGTTTTTGCGGCAGCCGCGAGTTCGGTAGTATTGCCGTCGGCGGGCAGATCCGTAGGCTTCACTGTCTCTGATTCATCGGCCAGCTTATCGGTCACCTGGGTATACATGAAGCGCACTGGGACTGCGAGATCGCGCGCTTCAAGATAGTAGAACCAGGCATCGCGATTTTGGCCTTTGGTTTTGAAGGCGCGAGCGCGGTCGGCAAACCAGTTGGCGTCATGCCCGGCGATTTGAGATTCCTTAATGTACAGGCCTCCAATTTTCCAATCCTTGCCCTCCTGTTGCAGCACGAACGTTACGGTTTCCGGTTGCTTGGAGGATGGAACATCTAAGATCACGACGGCGTAGTTTCCCGGCGGCAGGTTCGGGATCACGAATACGGCGCTGTCCGAAGTCTGACCGCTTCTGCCAAAAACCCCGCAAAGAAACTCGGCGTGGGCAAGGGGTGCGGTTCCCTCGACCTTCAGGAGAAACGGAGAGCGCGGAGTCGCTTGCGCTCCTGAAAAGTTGGCTTGATTATCTTTCACCGCGGTTTCGATGCCGGAGAAATCCGAAGCAACGCTGGCAATCGAATTCTGCCGCAGAGTTGCGGAGTCGCCCCGACCCACCATGTCGAAATAGCGCTTCGCCGTGCTCACCAATGTGGCGCGCGTAGGCTCGTCCATGTCACCGGCGGTCAAACAGGTCTGGGCGCGAGCGAATCCGGTGCAGAAAATCAACGCGATCGCGGAGAGACTCGTCCACACGCGAATTGTCGGCGGCTTTCTTCGAAGTGTACGCATGGGCGTATCCATTCTACGACGCGAACCCGCGGAATTCTCGTCGAATGCGCGGTGGACTGCATTCTGTCCCTAGGCGGCTAAGAACGCAAACGACAACGCCCTCGGATAGTGGCTCAATTCGCGGGAAGCGAGCCAGACGCGCGATTATTGCGTCGCAAAATACGCGACGCATCGCGCGGCTCGCCCAGATCCCTCGCCGCGCAAAGAACGCTTGCTCGTGGATGACAATCAAATTGAGTCACTAGCCACCCTCGCCTTCAATTGCACCGGCTCCGCCCTTATGGTACCGTCCCTTTGATTCCCACTTCTCCGGGAAAGGAAATCTTTATGGCCTTGATCATTTTAGGCGTTCTGGTGGTCATCGCAGTTGTCCTGATTGGGATGTACAACAGCCTCGTGCAGTTGCGTGTGCGCTGCGATTCGGCATGGTCCGATATCGATGTGCAACTCAAGCGCCGGTATGACCTGATTCCAAACCTGGTCGAGACGGTGAAAGGTTATGCCGCGCACGAAAAGGGGACGTTCGAAAACATTGCCAAGTTCCGATCCCAGGCGATGCAGGCAACCTCGCCCGCCGACAAGGCCGCAGCCGACAACCAACTTACCGGCGCGTTGAAGAGTTTGTTTGCCGTGGCGGAGAATTATCCTCAACTGAAGGCTTCTGAGGAGTTCACCCAGCTACAGACTTCGCTGAGCCAGACCGAGGACACGATTCAGAATGCCCGCCGCTATTACAACGCCGTAGTACGGGATTTGAATACGAAGATTCAATCCTTCCCTACGAATATTTTGGCCGGGATGTTTGGTTTCCAGGCACGGCAATTCTTTGAAGTCACCGAAGCAGACCGCCAACCCGTAGCGGTCAAGTTCTGAGCTTGGGTCAGCATGATCAAACTGGTTTATTGCATCAGCAAGAAGGCGAGCTTGGCGGACGAGGAGTTCTTTCGTTACTGGGAAAATGTTCATGGCCCCATCGGCGCACGGATACCACGGCTGCGCAAACTGGTGCAAAGCCGCCGCATCCTCGGCGATGCGCACCAACCCGCTTACGACGGCATGGCGGAACTGTGGTTTGACGATATGGAGGCCTTGCTGGCGGCGCGTCGGTCCCCGGAATGGAAAGCTTCCACCGAGGATGAAGCGAATTTCATCGACTCCGGCAAGGTTGCTTACTTCGTATCGGAGGAGCGCGTCGTTTTGGACAGAACAAATGAAGATTCGGTCTAGGGGGAAGAACCCAGATTCCTCGTGGCTGGCTCTCCTCGGAATGACAAAGGATGGTTTTGTCGCTGGGCTGAGACGCAGCGAGCTGCGTCTCTACAGAACGATTGTTCTCTGCCTTTCGCTTCTCGTCTCCGCTTGTCCGCTCTTCGCACGCAGCTGGCGCGTGGCGGATTTCAACGACACCATTTCGGTTCATGCAGACGGCTCGGCGCTGGTCCGCGAGCGCATCACGCTGACTTTTGACGGCGAATGGCATGGAATTCATCGCTTCATCCCAATCGAATATCCGGGAGCGAGGGGAACAAACTACACGCTCTTTCTAAATGTCACCGGCGTGACCGACGGCAATGGTGACAAGCTGAAATACGAATCGTCGACTTCGAATGGGTTTCGTGACCTCAAGATTTATATTCCCGATGCGGTCGATGCCATCCGCACCGTCGAGATTGATTACACGGTTCGCAACGGCACGCGCTTCTTCGAAGATCACGACGAGTTTTACTGGAATGTGACCGGCAACGATTGGCCGGTGCCGATCGATCATGCGTCCGCGCTGGTCAGCTTCCCGGATTCTGCCGCGGGCTCACTGCGCGCGCAGGCTTTCACCGGAGCCTATGGCTCGGCGGAACGTGGCGCCAGCGCTGACGTCAAGGGCTCTGACGTTTCGTTTGAAACGAATAACCCGCTGCCGATGCGCGGCGGCATGACCATCGATGTTTTTATTCCTAAAGGCATTCTCACGGAGCCGGGCGAGTTTACTCGGCTGCTATGGTTCCTGGGCAGCAATCCTATTGTCTTTCTGCCGTTCTGGACTCTTGCTGTGATGTTCACGCTGTGGTGGTACAAGGGACGCGATCCCGACCCAGGGCTTTCTGTCGCGCCTATGTATGAACCACCCGCGGGCATGACTCCGGCCGAGGTTGGGGCGCTGCTCGGAGACGAGGTTCATCCACGCGACATCACTTCGACGCTGGTGGATTTGGCGGTGCGGGGATTCGTGAAGATCGAAGAGGTCGATGACAAGGGCCTGGTGTTTCATCACAAGGATTACATTTTTCATTTGCTGAAGCCGCGCGATCAATGGAGCGGGCTGGCACCGCATGAGCAGGTGATGCTGAAAAATGTTTTTGCGAGCGGGGATGACACGCGGCTGTCGAGCTTGAAAAACCGCTTCTATACGGCGATCCCAGCAATGCGACAAGACATCAAGTCCGCGCTGAAGAGCAAAGGGATGTACTTGGTCGACCCCGATTCGGCGAATGGTTACAGCATTGCAGCCATCGTAGTAATTGTGGCACCGTTTGTCGTCATCCACTTCGTGGGATCGAACATTTTCAGTTCATTTGTCTTGCTCGTCGGTTGCGGAATTATTTTCGCGATTATCTGGTGGCTGTTTGCGCGGCAGATGACGGCCAAGACGGTTCTAGGTGGGCGCACATGTATTTCGATTCTGGGTTTTCAGGAGTTCATGAACCGCGTGGATGCCGATCGGATCAAGCGCATGCCTCCAGACACATTCGAAAAATATCTGCCATACGCCATGGCGCTGGGGGTCGAGCATCATTGGGCGCAGGCGTTCGCCGGGATCGTGAAAGATCCGCCGAGTTGGTACGTCTCGCCGACCGGGGGCATGGGCTTTAATCCAATATTCTTTTCAAGCTCCATGCATAACATGGCGACGGATATGCATCAGGTCTTCGTTTCTGCCCCGCGCTCCAGTTCGACCGGATCGGGTTGGAGCGGGGGTGGTGGCGGAGGAGGGTTTTCGGGCGGCGGCTTTGGTGGAGGTGGAGGCAGCGCCTTTTAGCGATGCAGATCAGCGTTCATCAGTAGGCCATCCCCGTGGCCGAAAAAAGCGGGCCTGGAGCCTTGCCTTCCGCGGCTGCCTTCAATCGGAACATCAGCTCTCCCCAGGTGGTCGTGCAGGCAACAAAATACTCCGTCTCGGCACGCCAATCGAGGTGAGAAAACCGCAACAGGGTGCGCATTTCCCCTTGTGGCAGCATATCGAAAAGCAGAGCGGTCCCGTTCCATTCTTCTCCAGACTGACACTCCCATTCGGCCAGGGTGGCCTCCAAAATTCGAGCGGGATGCAGAGTGTAGACGGTGGCGCGATTAAAGAACCCGAGCGTGACAAGGTCGCGGGGAACGTCTTCGGTCACATCTGCTGCCCACCATTGCTTGAACCCGTGGCCGGAACTTACGAGGGGAAAAATTCGTTCCGGCGAAGCATCAATCAAAATCGAGTGTCTGATCGTCGCCATGCTTCGTGCTCCTAGAAATCGAAACGCTTGTTCTATTCCATCTCGAACGCCAGCCATTGCAACTGGCCGTCGCGTTCCACCTGGAGCACAACGGGCGTGCTGGGTTTGAGGTCATGCAAGACCGAGCGAAGTGAATCCACCGAATCGACTGGCGTATTGTTCACCGCATGGATGATGTCTCCCGACTTCAGGCCAGTTTCGGGGCCGATGAGGTCGGCGGCGCGAGCCACCACAACCACGCCACTTGGAATACGCAGGCTGCCGACCATGGAGCGCAGTTGTTGGTTCAAATCAACCCCCAGGATTCCTAGACGTGGTACCAGGCTTTTATCCGGATCGACGGCGTCCATGAGCTTGTCCATCTGATCCCGGTGCTCGGTCACGGCCACGTACAAAGTTTTTCTTTCGCCACCGCGTAGGACAACCAGTTTCATTACCTCATCTGAAGGATGCAGATACAATGCGGCTGTGAGGGCTGGCAGTGTGTCAATGGGCCGGTCATCGGCACTCACGATAATGTCCCCAAGTTTTAACCCAGCGGCTTCCGCGGCTCCTCCCGGAGTGACGTCGGCCACGATCACTCCCCAACTGCGCGAAAGCCCAAGGCCCTCGGCCAAGCTCGGCGTAATATTTTGCGCGACCGCCCCGATCTCGACCCGATGCACGTGCCCATATTTCCGCAAGCTCAGATAGACAAATCGCACGACGCGAGCGGGAATGGCAAAGCCTAAACCCTCGCTGCCGCCGCCCTCGGAAAGAATCAGCGTGTTGATGCCAAGCACATAACCATCCATGTCAATCAAGGGGCCGCCACTGTTTCCAGGGTTGATGGGAGCATCTGTCTGGATGTAAACCATGGGATGATCCGGATCGGGCTGCCGGCCCACCGAACTCACCACGCCCATGGTGACTGAATTCTGCAATCCTTCCGGACTCCCGATGGCAAACACCAACTGGCCTTGATGAATGCGGCGAGCGCTGCCCAATTCGAGGGTAGGCAGATTCTTCTGATCGATTTTGAGCAATGCCAGATCGGAGTCTTTGTGAATGCCAATCAGCTTTGCCTCAACCACGTGTTCCTTGCCGACCGGCTCAACCTGGGGGAAATCGAGCGAAGGCATGGGCAACACGACGCGGATGCGGTGCGCCCCCTCTACCACGTGCGCGTTGGTCATGATGTAGCCGTCCGAATCCACAATCACGCCGGAGCCGACTGCGTGCTGGCGCGCGATCAAGGCGGTCTGACTGCGATTGCTTTCTTCGATTGGCCCATAGCCGGTGACGAGAATCTGGACCACCGCAGGTGAAACCCTGGCGACTAGACTTTCCAGCGCGGAATTAAGGTCTTTCAGAACCTCCGGAGCTTCTGATGGACGCGCACCCACGGCCTTCCCCACCTCAGCCTCAGGATTTGCTTTTGGCGGAACGCTTCCTTTCGAAGGCGCGGGATTCGGCGGCGCTTGTTGAGCTCGGCTCGGCGTTGCCCAAAGTAGAAATATCGCAGCGAGAGCGAGAGTCAACGCGAAAAGAAGAGAAGGATTCTTCGATGTACCGGCTGGAACAAGCATGGAATTGGCTCCTTGGAACAGTGACTAGTCTATCGGAACAGCAGTGGCGCGAACTCGGCAAGATTGCGGCGCCATACCATCCAGGTGTGCATTCCTGGGATTTCGGTCTCGGTTGCCTTCACTCCCTTGGCCTTAAGCCATTGACGCAGACTACGGTTCAATGTGATCAGCTGATCTCCGGTACCGCACGCGATCCACAGCAGGTGTAGTTGCTGGTTTGCCTTTGCGTCGAGAGTGGGGAAGTCTTTTTGAAAGTCCTCGGGAATTCCGCCCGAACTGAATGCGCCGATCCAGGAAAACTTGTCGAGGTTGTTCAAACCGGTAAGCAGAGATTCTGAGCCGCCCATGGATAATCCTCCAATCGCCCGCGCATTGCGATCCTTCTTAATCCGGTACTGACCCTCGACCTGCGGCATGACCTCGTTGAGCAAGATCTCGCGGAAGTTCTCGAAATTGCGATCCCGCATTTCGGCGTGTGTCCACGCCTCCCATCCCAGACGTACGAACTCCATTGCCCCGTAGCCCAGCGGCATCACTACGATCATAGATTTGGCTTGGCCTCGCGCAATCAGATTGTCAAGAATCACATTGGCGCGTCCGACTGCGGTCCATCCGCTGGCATCGTCACCAAAACCGTGCAGCAGGTAAAGCACCGGATACGGCTCCTTCGACGCGGGATCGTAGCCCGGCGGAGTGTACACATAGTAATCGCGGTCATCGCCAGCGACCGCAGACCTGTAGAAATGATGATGGACCACGCCGTGGGGGACATCGTTCAGCTCCCAAGGCAACGCCGACGGTCCAGGGACGTGGACCTGACTCTGCGTTTCCAGCAGATTCGGCTTGAGCAGGGGATTCTCCGGATCGATCAGGCGCACACCATCGGCAACGAAGTCGTATCCGTAATAGTCCGGAGCGAGCGGGGCGGTCGTCATGGTCCAAACGCCGCGGTCATCCTTTTGCATCGACGCTGGATCAGCTCCCTCAAGTGCAAGCTTCACATCGACCGCATTGGGAGCGCGAAAACGGAAGGTAACGCTGCCATCCGCGTGTACTTCGGGCGAGACCAGCGGCACCGGCCGTGGAGGAGGCAATGGTTGCATCGGTTTGCTCTGCTGGGCGGTACAGATGACTCCAAGCATGGAAACGGTCCAGAGACATGATTGAAGAAGAAAGAAGATCGATCTCATAGAAGATTGGTTGGGCTTGATTTTACTGATTTTGCTTCTCTTGAGGAAATCCCATAGACCAGGATTCCTGGGCGGCAGATGGCGGAAATCTAACTCGCTCCACAGGGGGAACCTAGTTTCTATCATGTTACGTTGGTAACTCAGGCCTTTGACTGTAGTGCCTTCCGTGATATAAGGGCGAGTAAGCAGAAATTCTGTAGAACCCTGAAGTTCGTCAGGAGATGCCACAGTGGCGTTGGCTTTTGCACGCAAAGAAGGCCAGGAACTAGGAGGAAATGTGTCCGAAGCGCGGACTGGAAAACGGTTCCCTCTGGAACTGCCGATCAAGATTCATAAGGCAGATGAGGCGGGACAAGCGAGTGGAGTAACTGGAAATCTGAGCGCCGCTGGAGTTTATATTCGGGCGGATGCGGCGCTGGAAGTGGGCTCCAATGTGGAGTTCGAGATCGTTCTGCCGCCTGAAGTCACCGGGGCTAAGGAAAACGTGACGGTGCAATGCAAGGGACGGGTGGTGCGCACCGACGAACCCGCCACTGGCGGTAGCAGCAGTCCCGCGGAGGCCCGAGGCGTAGCCTGCGTGATTGATTCGTATGATTTTGTTCGCCATCCGTAGAGGTTGTCACTTACGTCGTTGAACTGGCAATGAGGTGCTGAAGCGATGCTTAAATTGATTCTGGCCGACAATCAGGCAATCTTCCGCGCAGGAATCGCCAAAGTCTTGGCGGTTGAAGATGAGATGCGCATTGTGGCGCAAGCGCAAAATCAGGAACAGATGTTTATGGCGCTGGATAAGTTCCGCGCCGCTGTTCTGGTCATCGCTGGCGGATTCCACGGTGACTTTCTGGCCGTGCTGCAAGCGGCGAACAAAGCCAAAACCCGAGTCGTAGTGCTGGCCGACACCGGCGAAAGCACGCAACGCTATATGGCGGCGGGCGCGCACGGAGTTATCTACCGCAACGTGACCAGCGCTGCGCTGGTCGACTGCGTGCGCAAAGTGGCTCGCGGTGAAACCTGGGTGCAGGACATCGCCGTCCCCAGCGAGCTTACCGAAAACGACATGGTCGGCGTGCGGGTGCGGGATCGCTTAACCGCGAAAGAACTGCGGATTGTCGCGCTGATCGTGCAAGGCTACAAGAATAAAGAGATCGCGACGCAGCTCGGAACCACGGAGCAGGTGATCAAGAATTATCTGCGCAACGTGTACGACAAGATCGGCGTATCCGACCGGCTGGAGCTGGCGCTGTTCACTATTCACCATCGGATCTTGAATGAGGCCGCCGCGGCCACGGCTGCAGCTGCTCCGCAACAAGGGCAGGCAGTGCCGTCGTAGGGCTCTCGTGTATGCGAAAAGGCCGCCTGTGGGCGGCCTTTTTGATTGCTCGCAAAATTCAGTTCTTTGTCATTTCAAGCCATCCACTGTTGCCATTCAGAGGAGCGAAGCGATGAGGAATCTGGGTCTTCGCGGGCACGGGAGCCACCTAGGTCCCTCGCGTAGCTCGGGATGACAACGGCCAGGGTATTGCTCCTGTCCCACTAGCTGATCTTTTCTGCGACCGATTTCGCTTGCGTAAACAGATACAGGTAATCCGGGCCGCCGGCTTTTGAGTCGGTGCCCGACATGTTGAATCCGCCGAAGGGATGCGCTCCGACCATGGCGCCGGTGCATTTGCGATTGATATACAAGTTGCCGACGTGGAATTCTTGCACGGCGCGATCGATCTTGTCTTGCGAACTGGTGTAGACTGCGCCGGTGAGGCCGAATTCGGTGTCATTGGCGATCTCAAGCGCATGTTCGAAGTTCTTCGACTTGATTACCGCCAGCACCGGGCCGAATATTTCTTCCTGCTCGAGTTTTGACTTGGGCTTGATATCGGCGATCACGGTCGGCTGGATAAAATAGCCTTCGCCCGCGTTCTGGGCTGGACCGCCACCGGTAATCAGGCGTCCGTCTTTCTTGCCGTATTCGATGTACTCGAGGATGGACTTCATAGAGCCTTCGTTGATCACGGCACCCATGTTCGGATTCTCGGCAGGATCGCCAACGGTAATTTTTTCCACGCGAGCTTTCAGCTGATCCAGGAATTTGTCGTAGATTCGTTCGTCAACGATGGCGCGGGAGCAGGCCGAACACTTCTGGCCCTGGAAGCCGAATGCAGCCTGGGCAACGCCTTCGACCGCGGCGTCAAAATCACCATCGGCGTCGACGATAATCGCATCTTTGCCGCCCATTTCGAGGACCGTGCGCTTGATCCAGATCTGGCCGGGAACAGCATCGGCAGCTCGCTTGTGAATGTCAAGACCAACTTCACGCGAGCCGGTAAAAGCGATGTAACGCGTCTTGGGATGGGCCACCACAGCATTGCCAAAGGTCGCGCCTGCTCCGGGGCAGAAGTTGACTACACCGTCAGGGATGCCGGCCTCTTCGACGAGTTCGATGAACTTCGCGGCGATGGTGGGTGAATCGCTGGAAGGCTTCAAAATGACGGTGTTGCCCGCGACGACGGAAGCCATAGTCATCCCGGCCATAATCGCGCAGGGGAAATTCCACGGTGGAATTACGGCGCCGACTCCGAGCGGAATGTAGCGCAGGGAATCGTGCTCGCCAGGCATTTGTACGTCGGGCTTGACCTTCGCAAGACGAAGCGCTTCACGGGCGTAGTATTCGCAAAAGTCGATGGTCTCGGCGATGTCGGCGTCCGCTTCCGCCCAGTTTTTGCTGACTTCAAAAACCAGCCAGGCGCAGAACTCGAATTTGCGCTCGCGCAGCAGATCGGCCACGTGAAACAAAAGGCTGGCGCGCTCCTCGACCGAAGTGCGGCTCCAGTGCTCAAAGGCGCTGAGCGCGGCTTGCATGGCCGGTTCCACCTGTTCCTTGCCGGCCTTCTGGTGCAGGCCTACAACCTGCGACGGCTTCGCCGGGTTCAACGATTTGATCTTGCCTTCAGTTTTGATCCGCTTGCCGCCGATGATCAGATCATATTCGCGGCCCAATTGGCCGCGAACTTTCTCGACGGCGGCGCGCATTTTACGAGCGTTCTCTTCCTTGCTGAAATCGGTCAACGGCTCATTGACGAATGGGCCTTGATGAAGGCGAATTTGGGGTCGTGCGGGAGCTTCAACGGTTGCCATAAGTGCACCTCGAAAGCTATATGGATGCTGCGCGGGCAGGCGCGGAACTACTTATTCTAGCACCGGCGCGAAGAGCAGTGGGAATCTCAT
>Ga0207044_1075_pt1 | contig 17261 bp, 13 predicted proteins | sample Alteio_BWMinCont_68_FD_153300 | JGI IMG/M metagenome (GOLD analysis project Ga0207044, IMG submission 153300) | Enriched cells from forest soil in Barre Woods Harvard Forest LTER site, Petersham, Massachusetts, United States -... | ecosystem: Environmental > Terrestrial > Soil > Temperate forest >... | reverse complement strand
ATAGAAATGAGTTCGGATAAAGTCAAAGTCACACGCGAAGTGGATGGTGGGTTGGAAACGATAACGTTGGTCTTACCTGCAGTTATCACGACAGATTTACGTTTAAATGAACCACGGTATTTATCTTTGCCGAATATCGTGCAGGCAAAAAAGAAAGTGATAGATACCATTTTGGCAACGGATTTAGGTTTGAATCTTGAACCCCATTTAGAAATAATGAAAGTCACTGCCCCAACCAAACGTCAAGCTGGTACTAAAGTCAATAGTACAGTGGAGCTTGTGCAAAAGTTGAAGCAAGAAGCGCAGGTGATTTCATGAATGTTTTAGTTTTAGTAGAGCATGATCAATTACAATTAAAGCCCTCAACTTTTCAGACAATAACAGCTGGCTTACAAATTAGTGCAGAAGTGGATCTTTGCATTATTGGCCAAAATTGCCAAGAGCTTGCAAAGCAAGCAGCAAAAATCCAAGGTATTCGTTCTGTTTTAGTTGCTGATGCTAAGGAATACCAACATCAAATGGCTGAAAATGTTGCGCCTTTATTAGCTGAATTAGCTTCTACTTATTCGCATGTTTTAGCGCCAGCCACTACGTTTGGTAAAAATATTTTGCCGCGAGCCGCTGCTGTATTAGATTGCGCGATGGTAAGTGATGTAATCAAAATTGAAGCGCCCGATACTTTTGTTAGACCTATTTATGCGGGAAATGCTTTAGCCACGGTAAAGTCAAAAGATAAAATTAAATTACTCACCATCAGAACGACCGCTTTTACTCCTGCTATTGCAGGCGCAACGGAAGCAGGTATTAAACAACTGACGCAAGTGATTAGTAATTCCTTGTCTATATTTGACAGTGAAGAAATCCATATTTCGGAAAGACCTGATTTAACTTCTGCACGCATTATTGTTGCAGGTGGTCGGGGATTGAAAAGCGCAGAAAATTTTAAAAAGCTGGAAGTATTGGCGGATACATTAGGAGCGGCAATCGGTGCTTCTCGTGCAGCTGTCGATGCAGGCTTTGCTCCGAATGATTATCAAGTAGGACAAACCGGAAAGGTAGTAGCTCCTGATTTATATATAGCGGTAGGTATTTCCGGCGCCATTCAACATTTGGCAGGAATGAAAGATAGCAAAGTGATAGTCGCGATTAATAATGATCCCGATGCGCCTATTTTTGAAATTGCAGATTATGGTTTGGTTGGGGATTTGTTTACTATTTTAGATGAGTTACAAACAGAGTTAAAAAAATAAAATTACAGTGGGATACGATAAGGAAATAGAATGAAAATTACGTTTTTAGGTGCAACGAATACAGTTACGGGCTCCAAATTTTTAGTTACCTTGGGCACAAAAAATATTTTAATTGATTGTGGTTTATTCCAAGGGTTAAAAGAATTGCGTTTACGCAATTGGGCTAAATTTCCAATTGATCCGAAAAAAATTGATGCTGTTGTTTTAACCCATGCGCATATTGATCATACAGGCTATTTACCTGTATTAGTAAAGAATGGATTTAAGGGCAAAGTTTATTGCTCAGACGCAACCAAAGATTTATGCGCTGTGTTATTGCCAGATAGCGGATATTTACAGGAAGAAGAAGCAAAGTTTTTAAATAAGCATGGCTATTCAAAACATAAACCGGCTTTGCCGCTTTATACTCAGCAGGATGCTTTTGATACCTTGCCTTTGTTGCATGCGATTCCGTTTCGAAAAGAAGTCAAGATCGATGAAGAAACGACGATTTCATTAATGCCAGCGGGTCATATCTTAGGCGCGACGTTTGTGCAATTTAAAAATTATGGTACAACATTATTGTTTTCCGGTGATTTGGGTCGTCCGCAAGATATCATTATGCATAAACCAGCTATTATGCAAGCAGCGGATTTCTTAGTATTAGAATCGACTTATGGTAATCGTTTACATAAGAAAATTAATCCGTTAGATGAGTTAGCAGAAATTATTACGCGTACGATTAATCGTGATGGTACTGTGGTGATTCCTGCGTTTGCAGTAGGTCGTGCACAGCATTTATTGTATCTGATGTATTTATTAAAACGGGATAAGCGTATTCCAGATGTCCCTGTTTATTTAGATAGTCCGATGGCGAGAAGCGCAACACAATTATTTGTGAAGTATCATGAGTTGCATCGCTTGGATGCAGCGTTAAGTAAGGAAGTGTGTGAGTTGCCAATTTATGTGAATTCGAAAGAAGAATCACAAGCGATTGATGCGATTAAAACGCCTAAGATTATTATTTCTGCCAGTGGGATGTTGGAAGGTGGACGAGTGTTGCATCATATTAAAATCTTTGCGCCGGATGAGAAGAGTACAATTATTTTTGCGGGTTATCAGGCAGCGGGTACACGTGGTGCTGATTTGATTAATGGTAAGGCGTCGATCAAGGTGTTTGGAGAGACTGTGCCGGTGCGGGCTGAGGTGAAGGTATTAAGTAATATGTCGGCGCATGCGGATTATGAAGAAATTTTAGATTGGTTATCACATTTTAACCACCATCCGCAGAAGGTGTTTATTACGCATGGGGAGCCTGAAGCGGCTTCGGCATTGAAGGAAAAAATCGAAGATAAGTATGGTTGGAAGTGTATGGTCCCTGAATATATGTATACGGAGCAGCTGAATTAGCATTGCTTTACCTCTCCCCTTGTGGGAGAGGTCGGCATGCGAAGCATGACGGGTGAGGGGTGTTTTTAGGGTCGATTACGAATAAGAGTCCCTTAAAGGCACCCCTCACCCGCCGCTTCGCGTCGACCTCTCCCACAAGGGGAGAGGTATTTATTTTAATAAATTGCTATAATTAGGAGAATAGAAGAAATTTTCTCGGGGTTGGTTATGGCTGAAAAAGATAGAAAAAACATGCAAGGCAAACATGAAGATGACGAGGAAACCGGTTCCGGCACGATAGGTGGCGGTACTGGGGAGATTGAGTTTCGTTATCATGATGCAATGGGTGTGCCTACTCGGGATGATTTGTTGCCGCCGGCGGAGATTAAGCGGTTGTTGACTGTGCATAATGATGTGCACAAGGAACGGGTACAGAAGCAGAAGGTGGAGCGGGAGCAGAGGGCGGCGGTAAAAGAAGGTAGATATGTTGCGCCGACGGCCGCGCAGACGCAGAAAGGGTTGAGAGGGAGTGGATCGTCTCAATATAAGAAGCATCCGATTAGTGATAAGGCGCAATTTAGTGGGATTGATAAGCAAGTGGTTGGGATTGCTAATTTGAATGAAGCGAATACGAATGATGAAATGAAAGAGGCGTTAGAGAATCAATTAGAGAATCGTTTGCAGCATCGTGCTGCGCCCAGTTTTAATCCTCGACCACGACCAGTTTAATTATCATGGCAATTTACTCTTTAGCAGATGAAATCATTAATGAGAATACTGAGAATGTCAGGGCGATTTTGCGCGCTGGCATTGATGTAAATCAGTTGGATGAGTATGGGTTTACGCCATTGATCGAGGCGGCAATTGCGGATAATGTTCAGATCGCCGAAGAAATCATAAGAGCTGGTGCCGATGTAAATTTACAAGATGCAACCGGTGGTACAGCATTAACTTGGGCGGTGGAAAATAATAATGTGGTATTAACCGAGTTATTATTAAAACTGGGCGCTGATGCGAATACGTATACGTTTTCAGGGCAACCAGTATTGACGATGCCTTTGTTGCGACGTCAGCAGGAAATAAAAAAATTATTACAAAAATATGGTGCTGAGCTTAGGTTTGCTCAAGACTATATTAACACGAAATTATTGGGCCATGTTTATGAGTTAGTGGGCACGGCGGATTTGATCGCACCTAATAATTCTTTTGTTGAAATTGATTTTGAAGGTTTTTATTTAGAAGTCACCTTGGGCATTATTGCTAATGCATTGGCGCAATTTCAAAATCATTTTGCGGCGCGGAAGTTAAAGCAATTTGCGGAAATTACCCAAGTTGTTATCAATGTCATTGAGCGTGCAGCCTATTTAATTAAATTTCAACAGTATAGAACTGATTTAGCAGAGCATAAGCAGCAAATTGATTCGTTAATTTTGCAAGAGCCGTTATTGATTCCGGTCGGGTATGAAGGGCATGCGATAACGTTCATTAAATTAGGCACTATTATTGCAAAATGTGATCGACGTGAGGATAGTCGGTTATATGATAATATTGTTTTTTACCAAGTCACTCGGCCGGAAAGATTGACGCCAGCATTCTTAAAGGATTTATTTTATCAAAAGAAATCGGATGAGTTTGTCAATGATGAGCTACCAGCATTTCTTGGATTGAAACCGATTACGGAATTGAAAATTGAAGCGCAAATTAGTGGTAATTGTTCTTGGGCTAATGTGGAAGCGGCGATACCGACGGTATTCTTTTTACTTTTAATGGCGTCTGATCAGAATGCCAAAAATTTATCGCAATATAAAAATATGGCGCTGAATTATTTTCATCAATGGCGTGAGTGGAATAAAGAACGGTCATTGCAATTTTGTATTCAAAGTTTCCGTGAGGGTGATACGATCCGCAATGCCTGCAAAGCAGAAATTTTAGCGGCGATTTTATACCAGCGTTGCCGTTATAGTCAGGCGGCGGATAGAGAAAGAATTGAAGCGATCTTAAATGTTTTAACGCAAGCGCCTTATCAACATGTATTGCAAAATTATGTCAAAACGTATAGCTATGAGGGCATTAGCGAAGAAGGGAGAGAGTTTGCGCAAATGTTGCGTGCTTATGGTTATTTGTGAGAAGGGAAAAACATGATACTCTAGTCCGCATTTATCGTATCTTGTGAGGAGTGCGAAATGCTATTAGAATTAATTTCCCGGATGCAATTTGGCTTCACTATTACCTTTCATATCTTATTTCCCGCCTTTAGTATTGGTTTAATTACGTTTATCGCTATCTTTGAAACAGCCTGGATTAAGACAAAGAATACCCATTACCGTGATATTTGTATTTTCTGGACTAAGATTTTAGCCCTGACTTTTGGTATGGGCATTGTTTCTGGGATTGTGATGGAATTTCAGTTAGGAACCAATTGGTCTGTTTTCACAAAAGAAGTAGGCAGTGTTTTAGGCGCTCTGTTTACCTATGAAGTATTAACGGCGTTTTTTATTGAAGCAGGCGTATTAGGGATTTTATTTTTTGGTTGGCGACGTGTTCACCCTCGTTTGCACTATGCAGCCACTTTGCTAGCTTTTCTAGGCGTTACTCTCTCCGCTTTTTGGATTATGTCGGCCAATTCTTGGATGCAAACGCCAGCGGGCGCGATTTACGATGGGCATATTTTTAAAGTCAAAAATTGGCTGGATGTTATATTCAATCCATCTTTCTTAACACGCTATTTTCATATGATGTTGGCAACATATATTTCCGGTTTTTTAGCTATTGGTGGGGTTTCTGCGTACTATCTATTGAAAAAGAGGCATTTAGGGTTTGCAAAGTCGTGTTTCTCAGTAGTGATGTGGGCTTTACTGGTGTTAGTGCCCTTGCAGATTTTAGTAGGTGATGAGGTGGGATATAAAGTCCACGAGTATCAACCTTTAAAAACAGCTGCAATGGAGGGCGTATGGGACACAGAAAAAGGGGCTCCACTGATTCTATTTGCTTGGCCAAATAGCAAAACAGAAAAAAATGATTTTGAGTTTGCGATTCCTAAGTTGGGTTCTTTCCTGAATACGCATCGTTTAGATGGTGAGTTGGTGGGGTTAAAATCAGTAGCGGCGAGTGAGCGGCCACCGGTTGCTGTAGTGTTTTGGAGTTTTCGCATTATGGTTGGGCTAGGTTTACTGATGTTGTTGATCGGTATGCTGGGTGCTTTTCTTCGCATTCAAGGTAAGTTATTTCAACAAAAATGGTTTTTACGATTATGTTTATGGTCTTCACCGATCGGTTTTATTTCTATCATTATGGGTTGGTTTACGGCGGAGTTTGGCAGACAACCTTGGATTGTGTATAACTTATTAAAAACGGTTGATGCGCATTCTCCAGTAGCACTCTATCAAGTTTTAATTTCATTTATTTCTATTGTATTAGTGTATGGCGTTATCTTCGGCTATTTTTATTTTAAATTCTTTTTGCATGCCATTGCTGCGGGTCCTGAAGTCGGAGCTAAGCCGTTAGACCAGGCTTTCTTTTACATGTCTCCGGTTATGGGTATGAATGAACCGTCTAATAAGCGAGATAAATAAAATGACTGAAATATTAGCCTCTGCTTGGATTGTGATTATTGGTTTTTGTATTTTGATGTATGTTTTATTGGATGGTCTGGATTTAGGGATTGGGATTCTATTTCCCCTTTTTAGAAAACAAAATGATCGCGATTTAATGGTAAGTACAATTTTACCGATCTGGGACGGTAATCAAACCTGGTTAGTATTAGGTGGCGCTTCATTATATGGCGCATTTCCCCAGGCATTTAGTTTATTGCTTCCCGCATTATATTTACCAATTTTTGTGATGGTAATGGCTTTGTTATTTCGAGGAATCACCTTTGAATTTCGTTTAAAAGAAAAAAAATCATTCTTGAAATGGGACGTATTGTTTTTCTTAAGCTCAGTATTAGCTACGTTAAGCCAAGGTATAATGCTTGGTTCATTTGTAAAAGGGTTTCAAATGGAGAATGGCGTTTTGGCATTTCATCTATTCACGCCATTTAATATCGGTTGTGCTGTCGCTTTATTATTTGGCTATGCTTTGTTAGGTGCAACCTGGTGCATTGCTAAAACAGTTGGTCATTTGCAAAAAACCATGTTTCGTTTAGCTAAGCTATGCTTGATTATCGTTTCTGTATTTTTGTTTTTAATTAGCCTGTGGACACCGTTTATTGATGAATCGATTCGACATATTTGGTTTAATCCAGATTATATGTATAAACTCGCTGTTTTACCGTTTATTACAGGCCTGATTATTTTGTATTTTGCGTACGCGCTTTATCAACGCCGTGAACATATTTTATTTTGGCTCGCGATTGGCATTTTTATTTGTTCATATATTGGATTTGGAATCAGTACATTTCCCTATTTAATCCCACATCTAATAACAATTTGGGAATTAGCCGCCCCGCCTAGCTCGTTATTGTTTATGCTATTCGGTGCTTTATTACTACTCCCCGTCTTAATCGGATATACCTCTTATTCCTATTATGTTTTCCGCGGGAAAATTACCAAAAAAATGGAGTACTAGCCTCACACCATAAAACGTGTATAAGTAGGCTGAAATGTTTCATGTGGCATGGACGGGGCGCAATGCATCCAGGGAAATAAATCATTCTTTTGTTTAAGCAAAGGTTGTATTTCCCGCGCTTCTTCCTTGCACCCCAATTGGCTAAAAATATGCGTCGTATTATTATTAACAACCCCCATTCTCACAGGCACAACCGCCATTCCACCATTCAAAAATGCCACCAATTGATTAACCATCGCACTAATGGCCACTACACAAGCAATCAATACATAAAATTTAAAAACCTGTAACAATCGTAAATTTAAACTCGGCAACGGTTTAGGAGTTTGTTGTGTGTGAATTTTAATATCATTTTGTTCTAGATACCTTATTTCTCTTTTCGTTAATATATTTTTCATCGGATCGACCGCAACAACAGATTCATCGTCCAAAATTTTATAACCTGTATTACGAGAAAAATGTTCTCGGAGCGAATTTTTGTCGTACAACAAGCCTGATGGTAATGCGATCACATGTGGTTGAGATGGATGAATGTCTTCAAGAGTGATGGGTTCTTCGAAATTTCCTGTGCTGTCATCAGATTCTTTATTTGCTGGATATTGTTGAGTAAGTGCGATTTGGATTTCAAAAAGAGTATCGTAATAAGCTTTAGGTAGTGGCGTGCGTAATGCCCGGTAAGATTCGTGGATAGGTTTGTTATCGAAGTACATGGCTTTCCGGAGATGTTCGCGTAATTTTGACAGGATTGGGTAAGGTGTTGAAGGTAATTCATTTAATAGTGAAATGATTTTATGAGCTTCGGGATGGAAGATAAATTTTTCAAGGGCTTGAGTAAACATATTAGAATTCCTCTTAATATATTTATGGTGATGATAGCAAGTTGGGATTAAAGGAGTATTAAGACAACATGTTTGTTCGTGCTCTCGTAGCCCAGGTAAGCGCAGCGCAACCCGGGTTTTTTTGGTTCCGTCGAGATTAAAAGCCCCGGGTTGCGCTGCGCTTACCCAGGCTACGTATTGTGGTAACCACTTAAGCATAAAAGGCACGGAGGGAGGGCTCCCGCCGCGAAGCGGTGGGATACCCGCAGTTGCCTCTCGCAGATATCGACGTACAGAGGTTGGTTTGCACACAAACTATACAATATCGGAGTAATTTTTGATTTATTTGAAAGTGAGGTAGTGGTATCATTTGCAGCTATTTTTGCGTAGCTGTTGCGCTGATTGTTACCAAAGAAAAATGAGGATATACATGAGCTTTATCAGAAAATTATTTCATACAAAACCACTTAATCACTATGTGACCGAAGAACATAACCTGCGTCGTTGTTTGACAGCGACAGACTTAACTATGTTAGGCGTTGGCGCCATTATTGGTGCGGGTATTTTTGTATTGACTGGTATCGCTGCTGCAGTACTAGCAGGTCCTGCAATTATATTTTCATACATCTTAGCCGGTTTAGCTTGTGCGTTCTGTGCTTTAGCCTATGCAGAGTTTGCCTCCAGCGTGGGTGGTTGTGGTAGTGCGTATGGCTATGCGTATGCGAGTTTGGGCGAAATCGTGGCGTGGATCATCGGCTGGGATTTATTACTTGAATATGGCATGGATGCAGCAACCGTATCCATCGGCTGGTCAGGCTACGTGCAAGAAGCATTACGCGCCGTCGGTATTACATTACCAAAAGTTTTATTAACCGATCCATTTCACGGCGGCATAATGAACGTGCCCGCTGTATTAGTCATTTTTGTTTTAGCTGCCATCTTATGTTTAGGTTCAAAAGAAAGCGCACGTTTTAATAAAATTGTCGTTTTCATCAAATTAAGTGTTATCGCACTCTTTATTGCAATCGGTCTTTTCAATTTTAATCCAGAAAATTGGAAACCATTCTTACCGTTCGGTGTAAAAGGTATTGTGAATGGCGCGGGTTTAATCTTCTTTGCCTTCATTGGTTTTGATGCGGTATCAACTGCAGCAGAAGAATCCATCCGTCCACAACGCGATGTACCAATTGGAATTATTGCATCCTTGTTGATTTGTACAGTGATCTATATTGTATTTGCTGCGGTATTAACCGGTATGATGCATTTCACATTATTAAATGTGACTTCACCTGTAGCGAATGCATTAATCCATTTGGGATATAAATTATCAGCCGAAGTAATTTCATTAGGTGCGATTGCAGGTTTAACGACAGTTATTTTAGTAATGCTCTTTGGTGCATCGCGAGTCTTTTTAGCCATGTCGCGCGACGGTTTATTACCTAAAGTATTTAACAAAATGGACGATAAGACCCAGACCCCGCGTCGAATTATTTGGTCGCTCGCGGCAATCATGGCAATTAACGCAGGCTTTTTACCCATCAGCCAAATTGCAGATTTAGTGAATATCGGTACCTTAGCTGCCTTTATTGTTGTTTGCGCCGGCGTGATTGTACTGCGTTACACACGTCCTAATTTACCTAGAACTTTCCGTACGCCGTGGTGTCCATTGGTTCCGTCTTTGGGCGTGATTTTGTGTTTCTATCTGATGTTAAGTTTGCCAGCTATCACTTGGATTAGTTTTGGTCTCTGGACTGTACTCGGGTTTGTAATCTATTTTGCTTATGGTCGACGCAATAGCTTATTGTATAAAGAATTATACGAAAACGGTCATAGTGAAATACCTGCATTTGCTCCATCCACGGGATCGAATTAATCCATCCCGTTTTATTTATTTTTAAATGCTTTTAATACGGCTGCCCGATTTTTTTGTAAATCAATAATAGGCTTGGGGGTTTCTATTAAAATCAGTGGAACATTCAAGGAGTTGAGTTCTTGGCTTAATGTTGTTAGGCCTCTTAGGATGAAATCGACGCGGCAGGGGGCTATGTCGTGGTTTTTCCAGGTGTTTATGTCGAGGATGTAGATGGCGGCTAGGCCGGAGGGGGATTGTTTGGCGGCGTGGTAGAGGGCGGTTTGGTCGTAGGTTCTTAGGTCTTCGCGGAACCATATTACACCTTGCATGGGGTTGTCCTTTTGTGGGGTGGGGGTCGGGCGGCGAATTTGGGGGAATCAAACTTTTCTTAAATGAATGAATGATTGATTTTCCCGGATTCGCTGCGCTCCATCCAGGCTACATAACTCTATGAAAAATTTCAAAATATATATTTGATCATTTAAGCGTGTCTTAAGGTGGAGCTAAGGCATTCTTAAGGGTTGGGGCCGTATACTTTATGTACAAGATTAATTATTAATCGTGTATTTATAAGGTGCCCAATGCTGCGATCCAAGGTTGAAAATTCGGATGTGAGTATAAGCGAAATAACCCGCCAAAATGAAATTTTATGTTCATTGGATTTAAGCGGGAATGAAGCGGCGAACGCCTATAAAAAATCGGTAGCTGCAGAATTAGCTGATGTGTATAAGCAAGGTAGAAAAGGTGTTAAAAGCGATAAGTGGAAAGCAAGAAAATATGCACGGATGGGCGCGGTTGCAGATAAATCCTATCATATCCCAAATACCTTGATGCGAACCAAAACGGTCTATAACGTATTTGGTTGGTTCAACGACTTTCGATTATTTTCTTTGCGTGTTAACCGAGTCTTTCAATTTATCGATAAGGTTAATCTCGGTATTATTCCTACCGTATTAAGTGCATTTGGTTTATTTTTTATTTTACGTTTGAGCTTTGATATTAGCGTAGTGTTGAAGTCGGTATTTAGACCTGAAGGTGAAGTGGAAAAAACACTTTCTCATTGGCAAAGATTGAAAGACGTGATGAATAAAGAAAATCGAAGGTATCGTATGTTAAACGATATTGTTTGGTTTGCGCTGAACGTTACCACTTTCTGTATCTTGGGACCTGCCGCCGGTATGGTGGTGGCAAAAGCATTTATTAACATCAGTGGTTTTGCTTTTGATACCACGATGGAAGCGACTAAATGGTCTGAAACCTATGCGTACAATAGAGCGCTTCAGAATGTGAAACATACACTAAGCGCGAATAAATATTATAAAGAAGTGCACGCTAAGACGCAGTATTTAAATCAATTGAAACAATTCGTCAATAAACATAAAAAAAATAAAACACAAACCAAACAAGTTGAAATGCGAATTAATGAAATTGAAAATGAAATTAAAAAAATTGGCGAGTTGCCAGAATTTCAAGACAGTAAAAAAGAATATGATAAATGGACACACATTCAAACCCAATTACAAAAGAAAACGGCTGAAGTGAAAAAAACCAGATTAAAAACGATTTTACTTTGCGCTGTTATTTGTTTTGGGATGTCATTATCTTTATTTCCATTTACGTTACCTTTAGGTGTAGCGGTTTTGGGTGCGGTTATTTCGTTTGTGGGTGGCAGTCTGTTGAATGGTTTTGTTGCTCGTTTGTCTGATAAATTTTCGGCGAAAAAACCGGTGTTAAAAGTAACTGGGGTAAATAAGGAAGTGGTTTCTCCTAATGCGAATAAAATATTTTCTCGTGTACCTTCAGCACCCAAGTTAGATAGCAAACCATCATTAACATTAAAGGCTTCACTCTCTTCACAAAATTTATCGCGTTCGTTAAGTACACGTAATCAATTTTTTAATCGTCAAAAGAATGATGCAGTGACGGTTGATGCTAAAATCGCTGAAATACCGGCGTTAACTAGTTAAATAGCCAATTGTGGAGGAAAGTGTGTTTGCCCTCCTGTCATTGGTTCTGGTACAAAGGTGGTATTGGGAAAGCTAATAGGAAGATTGAGCCGACTGCGTACTGCCAGATAAGCAAAGATTTGCGCTTCTAAAGCTTGATTATTCCATCCCGCTTCATCTGCAGTTAAGATTTGAATTTCACCTAATTTTTTCTGCAATCGTGTTTCCAATTCGCGTCTAATGACAGGGTTATGCCAGCCACCGCCTGCTAAAATCCAATGAGTCGGTATCGGGGTATCTAGTAGATCTAAAGCGTTCACGATGGTATCTGCTGTGAACGCTTCTAGCGTGGCGCATGTATCTTCTATTGATAAGCTATCTAACTCAGGTATGAGAATAAGATCACCTATATCTAAAGATTTAGGGGGCTTCTGGGTAAAAAAATCGGGAAGCTTGGGTGTCACTGCTGTGTTATAAAGTTGTTTTAAGATAGCTTCATCTATCTTGCCTTTTTTCCCATATTGACCATTACTATCCATGTGTTCACGGCCTTGGGTACGTTTTTTTATATAACGATCAATAAGGCCATTGCCGGGGCCGGTGTCAAATCCAAGGATATCGTTAAAGTGATCTCCGGAAATGACAGTGAGATTGGCAATACCACCACAGTTCACTACAGCCAGGGGAATTTTTTTATCTCGAATAGCGAGTGCTTGGTGATAAAGCGGAGCTAAGGGTGCGCCATGGCCGCCAGCTAAAACATCGCGTCGACGAAAATCATTTACTACAGTAATCCCCGTCATCTGAGCAAGCAAATTGCCGTCACCAACTTGAATAGTTATTTTATCATGGGGTCTATGTAATAAAGTTTGGCCATGATAGCCAATGACATCAATTTGTTGGGGTTTAAGTTGCGCTTTATTTAATAGTGTTAAAACTAGTTCAGCATGGAGTGCTGTTGAGTGATGAATAATTTTTTCTAGCGTGATGGGTTGATCATGGTTTAAGTATTTTTGTAGTTTTAATAATTGTTTTTCAAGTTCTGCGTCGTTGAAACCATATTCATTTTTTAAATACTGCTGTAAATGTTGTGAAAAAGTGGATGAGGCTTTTTCCAGATTACCGGATTCGGTGCGGACAGCGTATTCTGCGATTTTTAATAATAGCTTGAACTCGGGGGCGTAGGAGAGAGATTGTGTGCTGAGGTCGTCTATATGATAGTAGCCATCGGTATTGATAAGGCCAGCATCGATGCCGTCCATGGAGGTGCCGCTCATTAAGCCGATGCTTAGCATGGGTGTGTCCTTGGGTGTTGGAAAAGGGAATATAGCATAGTTGGTGGGTTTGGCGTAGAGCGCTACTACTGTCATTCCCGTGTAGGCGGGAATCCATTCTGCCGTTGGCTCAAGCCTTGCCCGCATCTACTTAACAATGGATTCCCGCCTGCGCGGGAATGACAGGGGTGTAAGCTATTGATTTAAATATAGTAAATTCATTTTAGCTGCTAACACACTCTATAATATGTTAAAATAACCTATTGTTATAACCTATTGAGCCGAGGTTGTATGAGCCATAACAATGCCAACTTCCCGCCAGACTCAGTATCACCCCGTCCCTTAACTGTTGCAGAAAGAATTGAAATTGAGTTAGTGGCTTTTGCTTATAAACAGGCGCCCTTAGCCCAATTTACCTCGCTAATCTGTGCGACCATTGTTCTCGTCGGTTTATTAGGCGGTAAAAACCAAGCTTTAGTTTTATATTGGTATAGTTTCGTTGTTTGTATCACAGCGGCAAGGTTTCTGTTAGTTGGATGCTATATGCGATTCAAAAATATCGAACGGTGGAATGGTGTTTGGCAAAACTTATTTATTCTAGGTGCTGTTTTAGGCGGTATGTGTTGGGGATTAACCGGGAGTTTATTGTTTACCACTTTAAACAGTTATCAACAAACCTTAGTTGTGCTTATCCTTGCAGGTACAGCAGCTGGTGCAGTGCCCGTCTTATGTGCCATATTATGGTCTTCAATTTCATTTCTCTTAGCGAGTTTATTACCGCTGATACTCACTTTGCTCTATATTCGAAATGATATTAATTTCTTGTTTGATTTTGCGGTAGTTATCTTTACGGTTTATTTGATTGCTTTATCAATTAAAACCCATGCTATGATTAGACATTCAATTAGTTTGCAATTTGAAAATAATTTGTTACTGAATAATTTATCCGATGCCAAAATTGAATTAGAAGAAATTAACGAAAAATTAGCTCAAGCAGCAACCCATGATCCATTAACCCATGTAGCTAATCGCAATTTATTTATATCTCATATGGAAGCGGCGGTTGATCGTAGTAAAAAGAATAAAAAAATGTTTGCTCTGCTTTATATCGATATTGATAATTTCAAAATGACTAACGATGTTTACGGACATCATATTGGCGATCAACTGTTGGTGATATTAGTGGATCGTATGCAAAACGCGTGTAAAAAAATGGATATTATTTCCCGTTTAGGTGGGGATGAATTTACCATTATTTTAGAAAATATTAATGACCCTTATGATGTGGCTAAGGTAGCAAAACGAATTTGCCAAACTATTACTTATCCAATCGAGCTTAATACGATTGAAATTAAAATTAGTGCTAGTATTGGTATCGCCATTTATCCAAATGACAATACCGATATAGAAAAATTATTGAATATTGCAGATAAAACCATGTACACAGTGAAAGAAAAAGGCGGTAATAACTACCGCTTCAATATTGAATTATTGATTGAATAATTTATTCTTCAGACCAATCTTCATCAAATTCTTCGTCGTTTAATAGCATCATTTGTTCGCGCAAATCTTGCAAGTGTCTTTGCCAGTATCCCGGTGTATTAAACCAGGGAAAACTTAACGGAAAAGCAGGGTCATTCCATCTTTCAGCTAACCAGGCAGAATAGCGAATCATGCGCAACGTGCGTAAGGATTCGACTAAGCGCAATTCACGATAATCAAAATCAAAAAATTCTTGATAGCCTTTCATAATATAATTGAGTTGTACTTCAACGTGGCTTTTATCGCCAGAGAGTAGCATCCAGATGTCTTGGACTGCAGGGCCCATCAAGCAATCATCCAAATCGACGATTTGTGGCCCCGCATCATTCCATAATACATTACCTGCATGGCAGTCGCCGTGCAGTCGGATATAGCGTAAATCATTCAATGATTGAAAACGTTTGGTTATCGTTTCTAATAAATTTTCGACGGCATGGGAGAAATTACTTTTTAATTCTGCCGGGATAAAATGATTATCCATTAAGAAACGATAGGGTTTATAGCCGTGGGTTTCTACATCTAAACGAGTTCGATATTGAAATGGACGGCAGGAGCCCATAGCGTGGATGCGGCCAAGAAAACGCCCCATCCATTCTAGTTGATCTAAGTTATCTAGCTCTAAAGTACGTCCGCCTTTGCGCGGAAAGAGAGCAAACCGAAATTCATTAAATTGATGTAAGCTGGTGCCTGTTGGCGATATCAAGGGGGCAACGACAGGGATTTCTTGATTGGCGAGTTCCTGTGCGAATCGATGTTCTTCTAATATCGCTTCATCAGTCCAACGGTATGGGCGGTAAAACTTAGCGATGAGAGGTTTTTCATCTTCAATACCAATTTGATAGACACGATTTTCATAACTATTCAGGGCAAATAAACTACCTGAACAAAGATATCCTACACTTTCAATGGCATTGAGTATCATATTGGGGTCTAAATGGGCGTAGGGCGTTTCTTTATTCTCGTTCACGGTAAACCTCTGACCTATAAAATAGCGCATTCTCTGGCACGCATCATAGATCAAATTGTTTGAAAGGACAAATAGGAAAAAAGAGGCTGGGTTAGATCAAATGCATGGTTGAGCGTCGTGTTGGGATAGAGCTGCATAACATTGTTATTATTATCATAATAGCGTTGGCAGGAGGGGTTTAATTTTTTGATATCGTGACAGGATTGCAAATAGAGATCGGATTGCTTCATGCGTGCCGCGGATTCAAGAGAAACACTCTGATCAGGATCATTTTGTAATTGCGACAAAATATCGGAAGTGGCATTAGGGTGGCATATAATGCGTTTACGTACTTTGCAATCAGGATAGGGTGCCAATTGCGCGATTATTTGGTTGGGCAAATTGGGATTGCCAGCTAATGCGCGTAATATAACAATTTCATTTAAGTTTGCTAATTGGATTAAGATATCAGAAGGTGTTTTTGGGTTGGCGGCTAAAGCGACTAATACTTGAAATCTTGATTCTTCTTTTAATAATGCCGTTTTTGCAAAAATATCTCGAGCAAGGTCGGCGTTGATAAAACAATTAGAGGCTAAATTTTCTAAGATGATATCGGGATCCGCATTGTTTTCTGCTTCATCAAAAATATGTTTTAATTGATTGCTATCATAAGTTTTGGTGGCTCTATCTTCTAATCCGGTTTGTTCTATATCTGGATTGGTTTCAGGCGGCGTTTTGCTCTCATCAAGATGCGATATTCCATGTAAAAAAGCTAAGCGTCTTTTTGCATCTCGGCGCACACCCATATCAGGATCTTTTTTTATCATTTGTGTGAGTATGGTTTCAGAAATATGGGGATAAGAAATAATGGCGCGACGAATTTCGCAATCGGGATAGTCAGAAAGTTGGGTGAGTATTTCATTTGAGAAATTGGGATTATGGGGAATGAGCGCAAGTGAAGATGACGATAAATTTTCTCGGCTTTCGGCGCTGGTTAGCATTTTTTCTAAAATATCAGCGGGTGTATTTGGGTTTTTAGTTAAATTCAGTAAAATTTGATTTTGGCTCGAGGCATTCATTTGAATATAAGCTGTGCGCGCGTAAATCGTTTTCAGTAAATCAGAAGGAGAGTGGGGATTTAATGCTAAGAAGGATAGTATATCTTCATTTAGCTTTTGGTCGCCGCTGGTGACTGATTCTCGGTAAATTTCTTTTAATTGAGTTGGATTAGTGCCAGTTAATGCGTATTGGGTAATTTGTTGGGAATTGAGGACGATAAAATAGCCCGAGGAACCGATTCGTAACGCATGCAGCATCATGGCAATCACAATGATGGCGGTGATGGTGGTCGCTACTCGTGGGAAAGTGCGTTTACGATGTATCATAGCCTGAAATTCTTGGAGTAGTATTAACACGCTCCAGCAAGCGATAAAGCCGATGATGCCAATGAAGAAAGGGGCTAAGGTTAGAGGGTTAGCAAGGTTATAAACGGCGGCAGGTAGGAAGGACACCGCTAAAACTTGAGTGATGTATGGAACCATGCTGGCTAGTAGCGATAGAGCTGAGCCGCCGATGAGGCTGAGTCGGATAATGAGTTTTAATTTACGTTTGCGTTTTCTTAGGTGAAGCCAAAGGCTTAAGCCGAGTGCGATCAGAGAGAATAAAGTAAATAGGGGGTTGAAAATATTCAGGTGTTCAA
>Ga0207044_1073_pt1 | contig 17558 bp, 19 predicted proteins | sample Alteio_BWMinCont_68_FD_153300 | JGI IMG/M metagenome (GOLD analysis project Ga0207044, IMG submission 153300) | Enriched cells from forest soil in Barre Woods Harvard Forest LTER site, Petersham, Massachusetts, United States -... | ecosystem: Environmental > Terrestrial > Soil > Temperate forest >... | reverse complement strand
AATGTGGTGGCGCCGGCCCAGCTAGACTTTGCGGTGAAAAGTACGGCAGCGGCGGCGGATGGGCCTTTGCCAGTGATGTATACCTGTGATGGCGCAAATATTTCTCCGCAGGTGAGTTGGTCTAATGATCCGTCAGCGACGGAATCGTTTGCTTTGGTGTTATCGGATCCTGATGCGCCGAATGGGACTTTTTATCATTGGATTGTTTATAACATTCCAAAGACAGTGATGAAATTAGAAGTGAGCGCGGCGTTGCCGGATGGCGCGTTGGCGGGGAAAAATAGTGCGGGGAAAATGGAATATAATGGGCCTTGTCCGCCGAAAGGGGGCAGTCATCATTATGTGATTACGGTTTATGCGTTAAATACGATTTTGAAATTGCCGGCAGGGGCGGATTTTAATACGTTGATGACGGAGATGAAGGATCATATTTTGACACAGGCGGATTATCGGGTGGTTTATAGTCGGTGGGATAAGTAAAAACATTATCATTCATTCGGGCAAGGTCTGTGCCAACTGCAAAATGGATTCCCGCCTGCGCGGGAATGACCGTGGCTTACAGGCAAGGTCTGTGCCAACAGCAAAATTGATTTCCGTTTACACGGGAATGACCGTGGCTTATTTTCCGATACAGAAAGAAGAGAAGATTCGGCCTAGGAGATCGTCGGAGGTGAATTCGCCGGTGATTTCTGAAAGGGCCAGTTGGGCTTGGCGTAAGTCTTCTGCAAGGAGTTCGCCGGCGCGGTGGTGGATTAGTTGGTCTTGGCCGCGGTAGAGGTATTGTTTGGCTCGAGTAATAGCGTCTAGGTGGCGGCGACGGGCGGAGAAGCAGCCTTCTACGCCGGTGTTGAAACCTACGGCGGATTTGATTTGGGTTTTTAATAGATCGATGCCGTTATTATCTTTGGCAGATAATGAAATATGGAGCTGGCCTTGTTCTTCTTTCAAGCCGGGTTGTTCTTGGGTTAAATCAATTTTATTTCTAATTCGAATGACTTTAGCATGAGCAGGCACATCGGGGGTTAATTCATCCAATGCTGACGAATCTTGGCTCGCATCTACCACCATCAATAAAATATCCGCCTGCGAAATTTCTTGGCGTGCGCGTCTAATGCCTTCTTGTTCGACTATATCCGTGCTTTCACGCAAACCCGCCGTATCAATAACATGCATAGGCATACCGTCTAAATGAATATGCTCGCGCAACAAATCCCGCGTCGTGCCGGGTATATTGGTAACAATAGCCGATTCTTTGCCGCTTAAGCGATTTAACAAACTGGATTTACCGACATTCGGCTCCCCGGCAATCACGGCTGTAATCCCATCACGCAATAAACTGCCTTGTGCAGCCGAGGCTTCCACAATGAGGAGTTCTTGAATCGCCGTTTCTAACTGTTGGCTAATTTGTTGATCGGCTAAAAAATCAATTTCTTCTTCCGCAAAATCGATCGCAGCTTCGACATAGATACGTAATCGAATTAAGCTTTCAACCAATTGATTCACACGAAGTGAAAACTCACCTTGTAAAGAACGCAAGGCAGAACGTGCCGCTTGCTCTGAAGAAGCGTCGATTAAATCTGCAATCGCCTCAGCTTGGGCTAAATCTAATTTATCATTTAAAAAAGCGCGTTCAGAAAATTCGCCCGGTTTTGCAATCCGCGCACCGTGTTTCACAATCGTGCGAATCAATAAATCCACGACGGCTGGACCACCATGGCCTTGCAGTTCTAAAACATCTTCACCGGTAAAAGAATGAGGTTGCGGAAGAAGAAATTGATTTTTTAGCCGATCAACAAATTAGCCAACAGTTAGAAACGGCGAATTTCTGTTGCGATTTGTTGAACTAACGGACCTGAAACTCTAACCATCGCAACCCCACCGCGGCCCGGGGGCGTTGCTTGAGCTACGATGGTATCAGTTTGTTGCGTATTCATTATTTTTTCGATTTAGGTGTATCAGTCCCATTGATCGTGCGCATGATGTACCACTGCTGTAAGAAAGACAGTGAGTTATTCACAAACCAGTACAACATTAATCCGGCTGGGAAATTCATGAATAAGGCGGTAAAAATAACCGGCATAAACATCATGACTTTCGCTTGCATCGGATCTGGTGGCGGCGGATTTAAACGCTGCTGCAAGAACATGGAAATACCCATTAATACAGGTAAGACGTAGAACGGATCTTTTTGGGTTAAATCTTGGATCCATAAAATAAATGGCGCTTGGCGTAATTCAATGCTTTCAATCAATACCCAGTAGAGACCAATGAAAACTGGAATTTGAATTAAGATAGGTAAGCAACCACTCATTGGGTTTACTTTTTCTTTCTTATATAACTCTAATGTAGCTTGCGTGAATTTTTGTTTATCGCTGCCATAACGTTCTTTCAATGCATTGATCTTTGGCTGCAATTTTTTCAGCATGCTCATGGAGCGATAGCTTTTAGCAGATAAATGATAGAACATTAATTTGATGACTAAGGTCACTAAGACAATCGACCACCCCCAGTTACCGATCAAGCCATAGATCAACGCCATCATCCAGAAAATCGTTCCGGAAATAATCCAGAAAATACCGAAATCAATGGTAAGTTGTAAGCCTGGTGCAGCTTGTTCTAATTTTTTCGCGATAGCAGGGCCGGCATAAAATTTTGCATGCGTATTAACAGTTGTGCCAGGTGCTGCAGTTAATTTAGGTCCAAGCATACCAACAGTATATAAACCATCATCGGTTACCCGGGTAAAATACTGTGATGTTGCTGTCGATTCCGGAATCCAAGCACTCACAAAATAATGCTGAACCATAGCAGCCCAACCACCTACAATCGTTTGATTGAAAGGTGCTTGTTGCATTTGTTTGAAATCAATTTTTTGGAAACGTTTTTCAGGACTTGAAACGGCCGCACCAAAATACGTACTTAAATTCATTAAGCCTGGTTTAGTTGGCGGCGTATTCTTACGCATTAATTGTAAGTAAAGATTTCCTTCCCACGCTTTTTGCGATGGATTTTGAATTTGATAATCGACATTAATTTCATAATTATCACGAGCAAAGGTAAATACTTTAGTGACTTTTACACCGTCTGCATTCTGCCAATGTAAAGCGACTTGTAATTGATTTTGATTTGAATCTAATGTGTAGTCGGTTTTATCTGCTTTATATAAGCCCTGGCCTTGTGATGTATCAGGGCCATTACTGCTTAATAAACCGCTTTGCGCTAAATACCGTGTTGCATCATCGTTGTTAAGTAATAAAAACGGTGTTGCTGAATGTAATTGTTGTGGGTATTTCAATAATTTCACTTGGACGATATCGCCGCCTTGTGCATCGATATCAATATCATAAACATCGGTTTTAACATGAATGATATTAGAACTGACGATAACGGAATTGGGTTGTGTTGTAGAACCCGGTTTTGCTACAGCCGTTTCTTTATTGGTTTTTGCAATATCAGAAATAAATTGGTTTGAAGTCGCCGTTGCAGCAGGTGCTTCTGTTGTGGTTGCCACTTCTGGCGTAGCAGGATGTTCTTTATCCCAGATTTGATACAACTGCATGCCGACAAAAACGAGAAGGGCATAAAGGGCAATACGGATATAATTCATCATAGTGTTCGTCATTTAATTTTTTCCGGGACGGGGTCAAAGCCACCTTGATTCCAAGGATGGCAACGAGCGATTCTACACACAGTCAAATAACTGCCGCGTAATAAACCATAAACATTTAAAGCATTTAATGCGTAATCAGAGCAAGGGGGATAAAAACGGCAGCAATCACCCAAAATTGGGCGCATCACATATTGATAGGCTCGAATACCTACGGCGAGACTTTTCGATATTGGGTTGCTAGTTTTTGCCACAATCTATCTATTCCTTCGCGCAATCGGACTTTGTCCAATTCATCGCATTGATGGCGTGCAATCACAATAATATCGAGACCCATCAAATCAGCTTGGTGTGCGCGAAAGCTTTCTCGAACAACACGCTTAATTTGATTACGAGCCACAGCACTATCGGCTACACGTTTACCCACAATAACACCCAGACGAGCAAACTCTTTTTTGTTTACTTTGTACAAAGCGAGCAAATGTTTTCCGGTAGTTTTTTGCGATTCATCAAAAATCGACTGATATTCGGCTTTGTTCGCTAGGCGTTGATTGCGGGGAAAGCTTAAATAGTTTTTCAAAATACTATTGTTCTATATCTAGACAGCTAACCGTGCGCGACCTTTAGCACGACGTCTGCTTAATACAGCGCGGCCATTTTTAGTTGCCATACGAGCACGAAAACCGTGAGTTCTTTTACGTTTAATAACGCTAGGTTGGAATGTTCTTTTCATGAGCTTTGCCTACTTTTTCATATTTATTTGTAATCTGGGCGCTAATCATAGGTAGGAAATTGGTTTTTGTCAATTTTTTCGCAGGATTTAAGTTTTAAAAAATACGTCCCTAATATTAATAAGATTATATATTAATTCATAAGCTTGTAGAGCCTTTATATAGTGTGAGGACTTTTGTGTGGAAAAGGGTTAGATCGGTTTAATATTCAAGGTGTTGTGCGTGTATAAGATTGTGGATGGATTGGTTTATTGAGCAGTGAGTGTGCAGATTTTCGGGGATAAAGGTGTATGGAATTGGAGGGGTGGTGGTTATACACAGGGTTATTGCCCTTTTTGAGGTGGGCTATGTACAGTTTGTGGGGCAAAAATAGAGTGGGTTTGGGTGAAAATAATACTGAGGGGCTGTTTTTTTTTGTGGGAGGCATTTTTTTGGTTGGGGGTTAATGGGTGTTTGGCATTAAAGCCTGGATTGCTTCGCTCGCGCTCGCAATGACCTAGGTTGGGGGTTGGTTAAAAAGTAATCTGTATTGTTTCATAAATAGGTTGGTCAAAAAAAATGGGGGGTGGAGAAGAAGGAAATAAATTGTCTCAGGTTATTTTAGCTGTGAGTACAAATAATACTCTAAGTTGATTTAGGTCTTTAGTTGGTTAGGTATTTTCATTACATTACGCGTTCTTCATCCTGCGTTTTGTTAATAAAAATATATTATATATAGTTCTTAAGCTTGTAGAGCTTGTTTCTAAGCAAGGATTTTTCAGTGGAAAAGGCGTAGAAATAAATTAGATTCATTAGGTTATGAAGAAAGTAAGCTGTGGATAATTCGCTAACAGCATGGGTTTAAGTCAGCCTTCTTGTGTATGAAAAAGGATAAGTTGAGGGGGGTGGCGGTTATGCACAGTTATTGGAGGGCTTTTAAGGTGGGTATTGAACAGGATGAGCAGCATGCAATTGCATAGTTTAGAAGCATGGTTGAGTTATATCAGCTCATTAAATGCAGAAAAGATACAATTAGGGTTAGAGCGAATTCAGTTAGTCGCTGAAAGGTTACAAATAAAAAAAGGGTTCTGTCCTTTGGTTATTGTTGGTGGGACTAATGGCAAAGGATCCACTGTGGCGGGTTTAGAAGCGATCTATCGCGAGCAAGGCTATAAGGTAGGGGTGTTTACATCGCCGTATTTAATTCGTCATAACGAGGAAGTGAGAATTGATGGCGTTGATGCGGATGATGAAACATTTTGTGCGGCTTTTGCACGAGTAGAGGCGGCGAGACAAGATGTGGGGTTGACGTTGTTTGAATTTAATACGTTGGCGGCGTTGAGTATTTTTCAGGCGGCTGATTTAGATGTGTGTTTGTTAGAAGTAGGATTAGGTGGGCGGTTGGATGCGGTCAATATTATGGATGCCGATGTTGCGGTTGTGACAACGGTTGCAATGGATCATATGGATTGGTTGGGGGATACGCGGGATTTAATTGGGCGGGAGAAGGCGGGTATTTTTCGTTCAGGTAAGCCGGCAGTGTGTGGGGATTTTTTGCCGCCAGTGTCATTGCAACAATTTGCAGTAGAAAAATCGGTTCCGGTTTTTTATCAGGGGAAGGATTTTGTTTATGAGCTGACGGGTGAGACTTGGTCTTGGCGATCCTCAAAGAAGTTTTATGAAAATTTACCTCGACCCACGTTAGCCTTACAAAATATGGCGACGGTTTTGATGGTGACGGAGTTGTTAGAAAATAAATTGCCTGTGGATAAAGCGTCGATCGTTGCGGGATTAAAAAAAGTGAATTTGGTTGGTCGGATTCAAGTTGTGCCGGGGGTGGTTACACAGATTTTAGATGTGTCACATAATCCAGCGGCTGCGGAGCGATTAGCTTCGGTGGTGAAAGAGTCCGCGTGTTTGGGGAAAACGCGGGCGGTCTTTTCGATGTTAAGGGATAAAGATATTCTGGGTACGGTCGAAAAAATGAAAGAGGTTGTGGATAGTTGGTATATCGCTTCGTTGGATACAGAGAGAGCGGCGGGGTTGGAAAAAATTGAAAATGCATTAGTCGATGCGGGGGTGAAAGAAATTCAAGTTTTTTCGGATATGGTCACAGCATTTGAGGCAGCAAAACAGGATTCAGTCGCGGGCGATAGAGTTGTGGTATTTGGGTCGTTTTATACTGTGGCTGCTGTGTTGGAGCGCCAGCTTCCGTTGGCATAATTCTTAGAACGTGTTGCGTCTACCCGGAGTGCTGGGTGGGGAGTCGCTCATTGGATGAGCATAGATTTCTAGATAAAGGGATTTAATTTTTTTGGTGATGTCTTCAATTTTTTGCGGGATATTATTAAGCTCAAGTTCGCTTCTGAGTTGATTGCAGCGAGCGTTTTGAGTTTGAATTTCTTTTCGTATATTGTCAGTTTCTTTTTCTTCGGCTAACAATTTTAATTTATCGTTGATACGCAGAATTTCATAACCCAGGACATTGTTTTGATCGATCAACTTTTTTCGCTCAGCGATCATTTGTTTGAGTTTTTGTTCTTTAGTCATAATGCACCTATTTTATTTTCGGCGTAAAAGAAGAGACGGTGCTCGCTACATTCGAGATAGTGTTAGCTATTGCGATATAATCGCGAGCTTGGTTTTCAAGATCAGTTGCAATGGTTTCAAAGCGGCTGACATCGGCACTTAGGCTAGGATAACCCTTTGCCATGTCTTGCACAATACGGGCTGTTTCTGCAGCGATAGTCGAATAAATCGCTGCTGTTGCAATATCATTATGCATGAGAGCATTATCGCTCTGGTATACAGCAGATTCAAATTCATCAATGGCTTTGATATAAGGCAAAAAAAGTTGAGCTTGCTCTATTTTTTTTCCGGTTTCTTCAGCTTGAGCGATATACTGCGATTTTTTGTCAGTATTTTGCAAGCTTTCGGCAATTTCAGCGGCGTCCAGAATATTTTTTTGTAGAAGAAGTAAGGCCGCATATTTTTTCTTTGGCGTGTCAGCGAAATCGGCTTTTACAGTGAGTTCTTGCAGTGTTGCTTCAATGGGGGTGAAATTATCAATTTTTTGTTCTACCGCTTCATTTAAAATAAATTTTAGTCTATCTATAGAGTTTTTAAAACCAGGTTTATTTACATCATCTGCATAAATATAAAGAATAGTGCCAGCCGCGATGGTTTCTTTTAATTCTTGTATGGTGTAAGGGCTATTAAAAAGGATGCTATTATAAGCCGATTGAAATTCATTAAAAGTAATATCCATTTGATAAGGATTAGGGCGTGGTAATACCAAATTCATTTCTTCAAAATTTTCCGCAATTTGTTCGGAATAATCGATGCTAGGTAACTTGTAATTTTTTTGAAAGTTGGCAATATCATTTTTCATTTCTGCCATGCACGCTTCGGCGGCAGGGGATTTTAGGTAGGTAAAGAAGCTGTAATCAGCACCTAAAGCGAATATTAATTGCGAGCGACGGTTATTATATTCTTGTAGTATGGTCGCATATTTTTGTTGGTTATTTGTATTTCGGCTAATGATGGTTTCGATTAAATCGAGAGGCATTAAATAGATTTTTAACATCATGTCGTTTACTTCTTTGCGAAAATGACTTTCGTTGGAAAGTGCGTTCTCAATGAGTCTAAACTGATTGTTATAGAGATATCGTTTATGTACAGCGCCATACATAAGAAAATCGAGATGATTAAAACCACGATAATCCGACATCAATGGAATCTTCTGTATGCCTGATGCGGTAACTCTAGGTGTTGTTTGGTTTTTGTTAGGAGCATACCCATAATCAGTAGGGTGTTGTATAGCAGCAAAACACCAATCAAAATCAAAGCGAGTAATTTTTTCTTTGCCCGCAACGGTTGCAATAGCCATGTTAGAAAGTTTGTCATCTATTTCATTCATGAAGTAATCGAACATCATGATGCTGCCAAAGCCCGCATCTTTTGCGGATAGTTTTTGTTTTAATTTGGATTCAGATTCTTGTACTAATTTATCCAAGCCTTGAGAGCCTGGCAATTCTTGCGATAAAATAAAAACGCGGTGATAGCGGTCTTTGGCTAAAAATGTTTTGGGTTGATAGGGCATGAATAAATGGCAGAGTTGTCCGGCAGTGGCTTCGATAATCGGTCTCAGCATGTTTTCATTAACATCAATGGCTTTTTTATAAAAAATTTCATTATTTTTTGTTATTTTATCGACGTGATGTGAATATACACCGCCGGTTGCTTCAGTGAGTCCGCCGATGCGTTTATATTCATCGATGTTTTCGTAATGCGCTTTGGCTTTTCTTGTATCCATTACAAAGTCTCCAATGATCTAACTATTATAACAAATCAGGAGATTTTTTGTATGTCATTGATTAATATTACAAAAAATAGGTTGGGCATACATGCCCAACAATGTTAAAGGAGCGGGAGCAGTGTTCGATATTGTGGAGGCGGAGATAGTCAGTGTTTTGGTTGGAAAGAAAAAGGGAGAGGGCTTGGGTTTCAATATCGCGCTCTGTTGGTGGTTTGTCGGTAAAAAGTGTGAGGAAAGATTTTCGTGAATGACCGATGAGTAATGGGGTTTTTAAGGGATGAAAGGCGGCAATGTGTTTGATGAGTTCGAAGGATTGCGAAGCGGTTTTGCCGAAGCCGATGCCGAGATCTAAGATAACGCGATTTAAATTAATGGCGGATTTTTCTAACGAATTTAAGGTTTGTTCTGCCCATTCATAGACAAGGGCGACAGGATCGCTGGCTAAAGGTAACGTAATGTTAGGATTAGCAGGGATACCGAGTTGATGCATAATGACAATGTTGCAATGACTGTTGGCGATGATTTCACGCATGTCGGGTTGGGTTAAACCGCTGACATCATTGATCCAATCAACTCCTAAAGCTAAGGCTTTTTTGGCAATTTCAGAGCGTCGCGTATCAATACTGATTTTGGGTTTAAGCAACCATTCGGATCGTTGAGCTAATATCTCCGCCAAAATAGGTTCTAATCGTTGCCATTCTTCTTCTGCTGTTAACGGTTTTGCTGATGGGCCGGAAGCTTCCGCGCCAATATCAATAATTTCTGCACCATCTTCCACCAATTTATTTGCATGTTGTACCGCATATTCTATTTGCTGAAATTTGCCGCCATCAGAAAAAGAGTCTGGGGTTGTATTTAAAATTCCGACTAAGCGTGATGTGTCAATTCGGTGTAAAATTTGGCGTGTGTGCAGAGGTGCTTGACCATTAAATCGTGATCCCCATTCTGCGGATAATTGTTCTGCGGTTGCGTTTTTTAAGGGGTGAATCCAGCGTGGCACTAAATCAGCTAGAGGCCAAAGTGCAAACGGCCGGCTTAACAATTCTTCATGAGGAATTTGTAATTTTTCGTCGTGAAAAATAAGGTTATCCCAAGCCAAAATATCAATGTCGATCGGACGTGGTGCCCAATCTTCCGCGGGTTGACGGCCTAATTCGGTTTCGATTAATTTTATTTTTTGTAATAACTCGTGCGGAGTTAACGAAATTTCGCAGCGGAGAGCGCAATTGAAATAAGGCAAACCCCATTGTGCGGAACCATTTTCTGGCAACAATGCGTCAGAAAGATAAAGCGGTGAGATTTGTTGAATGACAATGCCGGGGACTTTTTTTAAAGCGGCGACAGCGTTTCGACAGTTTTCTAAACGATCACCGAGATTGGAGCCTAAGCCTAAAATTACCATTGGATATTTTCATCGCCGTAACAAAAGGAAACACCGCCGGCTAGATTGGGTATTTCCGGATGTTTTTTTATGCGTAGGCTGATTTGCATGGGTTTGGCGATATAGGATTTGATGGTTTCGTAGATAGTGTGGCCTAAATGTTCTAATAAGCGGATATTTTTCGCTGCAAGTGATTGTTTGATATGGCGAACTAAAGAGTCGTAGCAGCAAGTGTCGGCCAGGTCATCGGTGAGGCAGGCTTCGGGGGTTTTGGGGAACCGTAGGGAGATATCGACCAGGATTTTTTGTTCTGATTGGCGTTCTTGTGCTGGCCAGCCTAGGTGCACGAAAAGTTCTAAGTTGTGTAGGATGATTTGATTATTCATGAGGGTATTTTAACGGGTTATTGTATTTTGTCGAGTGGGGCAAGTTGGGCAAAATAAGAACAATCCAGGGATAGAGCTGATGAAAAACAAGCAAAAGAGGTAGTTTAGTTAGGTCAAATATGGTACTGTGGCCTCCCCTTAAAAGCATAGTCTTTTAGCCTAAAAGTTTAAACCGCGTGCGTGAAAAATGACTAATAAGTATTTAAAAGAAATCGTCAATAAAAACTATGAATATGGTTTTGTGACCGCCATCGAGTCGGATGCGTTGCCTAAGGGCTTGTCTGAGGACATTGTGCGTGAAATTTCACGGTTGAAAAAAGAGCCTGAGTTTTTGTTGCAATGGCGTTTAAAGGCTTATCGGCATTGGCTCACGATGAAAAAGCCTGAATGGGCTCATGTGCATTATGCGGAAATTGATTTCCAAGATATTATTTATTACTCCGCACCTAAAACCAAAATCGACGGCCCAAAAAGTTTAGACGAAGTCGATCCCAAATTATTAGAGACGTATAAAAAATTAGGTATTCCTTTGCACGAACATGCAAAGTTAGCCGGTGTTGCTGTTGATGCGGTGTTTGATAGCGTTTCCGTTGCTACAACGTACAAAGGTAAGTTGAAAGAAGCAGGCGTAATTTTTTGTTCGTTTTCAGAAGCAGTGCAAGAACATCCTGAGTTAATCGAAAAATATTTAGGTACGGTTGTGCCTTATCGCGATAATTATTTTGCCGCATTAAATTCGGCAGTGTTCAGTGATGGATCGTTTGTGTTTATTCCCAAGGGCGTGCGTTGTCCGATGGAGTTGTCTACGTATTTTCGGATTAATGCGGCGAACACGGGTCAGTTTGAACGGACGTTGATTATTGCGGAAGAAAGCAGTTACGTCAGTTATTTAGAAGGTTGTACCGCACCGATGCGGGATGAAAATCAATTGCATGCGGCGGTGGTTGAGTTAGTGGCTTTAGATCATGCGCAAATTAAATATTCTACGGTACAAAATTGGTATCCAGGCGATGAAGAAGGTCGTGGCGGGATTTATAATTTTGTGACTAAGCGCGGTGCTTGCAAGGGCGTGCATTCTAAAATTTCTTGGACACAGATTGAAACCGGATCGGCGATTACCTGGAAGTATCCAAGCGTGATTTTGCAAGGCGATCATTCTGTTGGTGAGTTTTATTCAGTGGCGTTGACGAATCATCGACAGCAAGCAGATACCGGGACGAAGATGATTCATATCGGCAAGAATACGAAAAGCACGATTATTTCTAAGGGAATTTCTGCGGGGTTTGGGCAGAATACGTATCGCGGTTTGGTGCGCGTGCTACCGACGGCGGAAAAAGCGCGGAATTATACGCAGTGTGATTCGCTGTTGTTAAGCTCAACTTGCGGGGCGCATACATTTCCCTATATCGAAGTGAAGAATGCAACGGCGCAAGTAGAACATGAAGCATCGACGTCGAAGATTGGGGAAGATCAATTGTTTTATTGTCGACAGCGTGGGTTGAGTGCCGAAGATGCGGTGTCGATGATAGTAAATGGGTTTTGTAAGCAAGTGTTTAAGGAATTACCGATGGAATTTGCGGTCGAAGCGCAGAAATTATTGGAAGTTAGTTTAGAAGGAAGCGTAGGTTAATTATTGTCATCCCCGCGTAGGCGGGGATCCATAAACGCAGGCAAAGCCTGTGCCAGCTGCAGAATGGATTCCCGCCTGCGCGGGAATGACAGTGGGGTAGTATTTAAGAAAGTAGAAAATAAAGGAAGCGTAGGTTAATTATTGTCATCCCCGCGTAGGCGGGGATCCATAAACGCAGGCAAAGCCTGTGCCAGCTGCAGAATGGATTCCCGCCTGCGCGGGAATGACAGTGGGGTAGTATTTAAGAAAGTAGAAAATAAAGGAAGCGTAGGTTAATTATTGTCATCCCCGCGTAGGCGGGGATCCATAAACGCAGGCAAAGCCTGTGCCAGCTGCAGAATGGATTCCCGCCTGCGCGGGAATGACAGTGGGGTAGTATTTAAGAAAGTAGAAAATAAAGGAAGCGTAGGTTAATTATTGTCATCCCCGCGTAGGCGGGGATCCATAAACGCAGGCAAAGCCTGTGCCAGCTGCAGAATGGATTCCCGCCTGCGCGGGAATGACAGTGGAGTGGTATTTAAGAGAGTAAAAATAATGCTGACGATTAAAAATTTACATGCAGAAATCCAAGACGAAAAGCAAAATGCGAAAAAGATTTTGCGTGGGTTTAATTTAACGATTAATCCGGGTGAAGTGCATGCGATTATGGGACCAAATGGTTCGGGTAAGAGTACGCTGGCCAATGTTTTAGCTGGTCGCGAAGGTTATGAAATCACCGCGGGTGATGTGCAGTTTGCCGATAAAGATTTGTTAAGCTTGTCCCCAGAAGAACGTGCAGCACATGGGTTATTCCTGGCTTTCCAATATCCAGTGGAAATTCCCGGCGTAAACAATATGTATTTTTTGAAAGCGGCATTGAATAGTATCCGCAAAACCCGTGGTTTAAATCCATTAGATGCCATGGAGTTTATCCAAACGATTAAAACAAAAATCAAAGAAGTGGGTTTAGACGAAGCCTTTTTAAATCGCGCCGTGAATGAAGGTTTTTCTGGCGGTGAAAAAAAGCGTAATGAAATTTTGCAAATGCTAATGTTAGAGCCACGGTTAGCGATCTTAGATGAAACCGATTCAGGCTTGGACATTGATGCTTTACAAACGGTTGCTAAAGGCGTGAATTCATTACGCAGCAAAGACCGCAGCATGATCGTCGTTACTCACTACCAACGCTTATTAGATTACATTGTGCCTGACGTTGTTCACGTGATGGTAGCTGGCCAAATTATTAAATCAGGCGGCAAAGAATTAGCTTTAGAATTAGAAGCCAAAGGATATGGCTGGTTAGAAGGGCAAACTGCACTATGAGTATAGTCGAGCCAACATCTACCTGGTTTGAACAAGGTTTTGCAGAGCAAAATGCAAAGCAGGATTGGCTGCGTGCGTTACAAAATAATGCTGCTGAGGTTTTCAGCCAGCGCGGGCTACCTTCACGGCGTGAAGAAGCGTGGAAATATACCGATACGACTTTCTTAGCGCAGAAAAATTATAAAATGTCAGCGGTTATGCCGGCTAACAATCCAATTGCAGAATATCAGTTACAGCAAGCTGATTGTATTATGATGGTTTTTATTAATGGCCATTATATGGAATCACTATCGCAAATTGATTTGTTACCCAATTCCGTGACTTTATGCAGCTTAAAAGATGCGCTAGATTCATCGGAGTTGAAAGCAATTTTATCGCAGACTGTTGATGCGCAGCGCTATCCATTTGCGGTATTAAACACAGCTTTATTGCAAGATGGCTTGTTTTTATCGATTCCAAAAAATACCGTTTTGAAAACACCGATCCATTTTTTATATCTCAATACAGAGACAAGTGGTTTTGCTGCGCATTCACGCAATATTATTAAAATCGATGAGCAATCCCAAGTAACGATATTGGAAGAACATGTAGGCCAGCAAGCGGACGATTATTTTACAAATGTGCAAACCGATATTTACGCAGGTCGCGGTGCGCAGGTGGATTATCACAAAATACAAAATGAGAGTAAGAGCGCAGTCCATATTGCCCAGACTTTTATTTATCAACAACAAGATAGCCAGGTGAATTTGACTAGCTTGTCTGATGGCGCACGTTTAGCACGAGATGATATTTATCTGCGTTTAAGTGAGCAAGGTGCCTCTGTATCGCTAAAAGGTTTTTATGCTTTAAACCAAGATGATCAACATTGCGATTATCATATTCATGCAGATCATCTGGCTGCCTATACGATGAGCGAGATGCATTATAAAGGGATACTCGATAAAAAATCGCAAGCTGTATTTAATGGCAAAGTGTATGTCGCAGCCGATGCACAAAAAATTCAGTCCAATCAATCGAACCATAATTTGTTGCTTTCTACGCAAGCGCAAGTCGCCACCAAGCCTGAATTAGAAATTTATGCAGATGATGTGAAGTGCGCGCATGGCGCGACGGTGGGGCAGTTAGATAAAGACGCATTGTTTTATTTACAATCCCGCGGCATAGATGAAAAAACGGCTTTGCAAATATTAAATCGGGCTTTTGCAGCCGATGTATTAGATAAAGTAAAACATCCCGCGATTGCACGCCAATTTCAACGATTGTTAACACAGGAGTTTGGCGATGAAAATGAATTTTGCTGAGCTTCGAGCGGATTTTCCTTTATTAAAACAAACCAATCGCGGTAAACCTTTAGTTTATCTTGATAGCAGCGTGACCAGCCAAAAGCCGCAATGTGTGATTGATACGATTAGTCGTTTTTACGAAAGAGATAATGCGAATATTCACCGCGGTGTTTATGAGTTAAGTGAACGTGCTACCCGTGAATATGAAAAGACGCGGGTTGATATTAAAAATTTTATTAATGCAGGTCATGCGCATGAAATTGTATTTGTGCGTGGGGCAACGGAAGGGATTAACTTAGTTGCACACAGTTTTGGCCGTATGCAGGTGCAAGCAGGTGATGAAATTCTTGTGAGCGAGATGGAGCATCATTCCAATATGGTGCCTTGGCAAATGTTAGCAGAACAGGTAGGCGCAACGGTTCGTGCTATTCCTATTTCTGATGCCGGTGAAATCGACATGCAGGCTTATGAAAGTTTATTTTCGCCACGAACTAAAATGGTAGCCATCGTCCATGCTTCCAATGCGTTAGGCACAATTAATCCGATTAAAGAAATGATACAGATAGCTCATGCTCATCACGTTCCTGTTTTAGTCGATGGCGCGCAGGCAGCACCACACTTACCGGTTGATGTGCAAGATTTAGATTGTGATTTTTATGTTTTTTCCGGGCACAAATTATATGGGCCCACAGGCATTGGTGTATTATACGGAAAAGCGAAGTTATTAGAACGCATGCCGCCTTACCAAGGTGGCGGTGATATGATTGAAACGGTGAGTTTTCAAAAAATCACGTATCAAAAGTCTCCATTTAAATTTGAAGCCGGCACACCGGATATTGCAGGCGTGATTGGGTTGGGCGCCGCACTGGCCTATTTGAAAAAAATTGGTATGGATAATATTGCAGCCCATGAGCAAGAATTATTGCAGTATGCGACGCAGGAATTGTCTGCCATTCCGGGCTTAAAAATTATTGGTACAGCAAAACAAAAAGTCGGTGTGATTTCTTTTATTTTAGACAAGGTGCATCCACACGATGTAGGAACCATTTTAGATACGCAAGGAATCGCTGTGCGTGTAGGCCATCATTGTGCAATGCCATTAATGGAGAGATTAAAGTTGTCCGCGACGGTGCGTGCTTCATTTGGTCTTTTTAATTCGAAGGCTGATGTTGATGCTTTAGTCGCTGGTGTTCATGCGGTAAAAGAGGTATTCGGTTAATGTCAGCCTTACGCGAACTCTATCAAGAAGTGATTATTGACCATAGTAGGCATCCGCGTAATTTTGGGCAATTGCCGCAGGCTAATTTGCAAAAAGAAGGTTTCAATCCTTTATGTGGCGATCGTCTGACGGTTTATATTGATGAAAAAAATGCGGTAGTAACGGATTTGCAATTTGAAGGTTGTGGTTGTGCAATCTCTGTGGCGTCGGCTTCTTTGATGACAGAAGCGGTGAAAGGTAAAACTCGTTTGGAAGTAGAGCGTATTTTTCAAGATTTTCATCAATTGGTTACCCAAGGCCATAATACAGAATTAGAAACCAAGTTGGGTAAGTTGGCGGTATTGGCCGGTGTTGCAGAATTTCCCGCACGAGTAAAGTGTGCGACGTTAGCATGGCATACGCTAAATGCGGCTTTAATCGGTGATGTTGCTCCCGTTAGCACAGAATGAGAGGTTTTATGAATCCTATACAATTTACAGATGCAGCTGTAGCCCATATTCAAAAAATGTTAAAAAGCGAAGCGGAAGCCAATGCATTTCGTTTATCAATTAAAAAAACCGGTTGTTCTGGGTTTGCTTATGTTCCAGATTTAGTGTCTAAGCCTAAGGCAGATGATTTGCAATTTACAGCACAAAATGATTTGGCTGTGTATATCGACCCGAAAGCCGTATCATTTTTAGAAAATATTGTCGTGGATTTTGTAGTAGAAGAAGGGCAAGGATTAAAACAAAAACGTTTAGTCTTCATTAATCCTAAAGAAACCGGCCGTTGTGGCTGCGGCGAAAGCTTTACAATCGAGTAAGCATTATGTTTAAACAAGATACGATAGAAGTGACTCGCGATGTGGATGCGTTATTGATTCCATCCGGAGTCAAAATAGGCATTCAAAAAGGCACATTGGTGATGATTACCCAAGCCTTAGGTAATGCGTATACAGTCTATGTAAATGGAAATTTAGCTCGTGTTGCCGGTAAAGATGGTGATGCGCTAAGCATGATTATTATGGAAGAAGTGGATGCAAATACAATTGAAGGTACTTTAGAAGAGAAAGTCTTGGAGTTGTTAAAGACTTGTTATGATCCTGAGATTCCAGTGAATATTGTTGATTTAGGTTTGGTCTATGAAAACCAAGTAACACTGATTCCTGAAGGCGGTCATCGCGTAGAAATCAAGATGACATTAACCGCAGTCGGTTGTGGCATGGGCCCTGTATTGGTTGCCGATATGGAACAGAAAATTCGAACCATTCACGATGTAACCGATGTAAAAATCGATTTAGTTTTTGACCCACCATGGAATCGCGAAATGATGAGCGATGTGGCGAAGTTGCAGTTAGGTATGATGTAAATTATTTTTGATTAAGGGCGGTTTTATGAATACACAAGACATTATTAAACAACAAATTGAACAAAACGATATTATTATTTACATGAAAGGCACACCGCAATTCCCGCAATGTGGTTTTTCTTCCAAAGCCGTTAGCATGTTGAAGGCCTGCAACGCAAAGTTCGCTTCGGTTAATGTTTTAGAAGAACCCGAAATTCGCCAAGGCATCAAAGAATTTTCTAACTGGCCCACAATCCCTCAGCTATACATCAAGGGAGAATTCATCGGCGGCAGCGATATTATGACCGAGATGTTTGAAAGCGGCGAATTACAAGAATTGATAAAATAAAAAATTTTTTCTAGCTAATTGATTATATTGAAATTATTTTTTCATTA
>Ga0207044_1072_pt1 | contig 17741 bp, 18 predicted proteins | sample Alteio_BWMinCont_68_FD_153300 | JGI IMG/M metagenome (GOLD analysis project Ga0207044, IMG submission 153300) | Enriched cells from forest soil in Barre Woods Harvard Forest LTER site, Petersham, Massachusetts, United States -... | ecosystem: Environmental > Terrestrial > Soil > Temperate forest >... | reverse complement strand
TACAGTTTAATCTGACGTTTTAGACCTAGGGTATGGATTCAGCTCGACTACAAGCTTGGGCGCCTCGCCCAAGCTTGGCTTTCCTTTATTTGTATATCAAATCTCGAATGTTTCATCATGTAGCCCAGGAGAAAGGTGAACTCATTTGGAGACGACAATGAAGCAGATGGGCCCGTCGAGTATGCAGAAGCAAGCGCTCATCGAGGAAGCACGGCGCGTATTGCTTTCCGAATTTGCTCCAGGGCACGCCAGGAACTCAGAAATCACGACAAATTACATCCCACCATACGAGGTGCTAAATGTGACATTGCGGTGTGACGGCCGCCTCAGGGCATCCAAATCGGGTCGAGGCGGCGACGCTATAACGCAAGTACGTGCCGCAATGCGGCGAGCGGTCCGAGATACTCGCTTTGGTGCACGAATCGTTGCCCGCGACTTGGATAATCTCCATATCGAAATATGGATTGAGATATTTCGCGAGAAGGTTGCTCCCAGCGATGATGGAAATGGTATACCCTTCCTTTTCGGTATTCATGGCTTAGAGGTCGTCCAAGGTGGGGCTCGTGCGTACTATAAGCCCTCGGTGGCGCTCACGACCGCCTCTAAGACCGTCAGCGAACTTCTTGCGACGCTGTGCATTAAAGCCGGACTTCCGCCCGCTCAATGGCAGATGCCTTCGGTAACGATATATAGAACGTATTGGCTGCATTTGACCTCAGGCTGTGCCGGGCCTTATCAGGAGCTTATAGGGCTTCGATCGCCCAAAATGGAGGCGATTTCGCAGAAGAATATAACCGAGATGTTTCGAAATGGATCGGATTATTTGACGAATGTACAAGACGCGAATGGTTGGTATCTGTACGAAGAAAACGCACTGCGCGATACTTATCGAGATGGGCCCGTAAATCTAGTCCGAATGGCTGGCTGTGCATATTCGCTATCAATCGCGGCGAACCTCGAGACGAAAGTTGATTCGCGGAGGCGCTATTACGAAAGTAGTGTACGATGCTCGAACGCGATTTTGGGTAGGGCGGTCGATGGACCATTTGGACTTATGATACTGGATGAGCCTGAAAATGGTCGGAAGGTAGCAAAGCTCGGCATCGTTGCTCTACTATCGCTCGCTATTGGTCAAAGAACCGTGTTGGGGCAATTTTCTCCGGTGTTCGACACCCTGATTAAAACATTAATAGCAGCGCAAAGATCAAATGGCTCCTTCAGATGTCGATTAGATACGGATACAGACAATGATGACGCCGGGCAGGATTACTATCCAGGTCAAGCACTTTTGGCCTTGGCACTTGCTGCACAACTGGGTTACCGTGGAATACGCGAAGCAGTCTTGCCGGCGTTCTCGTACTATAGGGCTCATTTCTCTCGCAGACCCAATAGTGGTTTTATCCTATGGCAGGTAGATGCCTGGACCCGTTTTGCCATGCTGGGATATCACCAGGACATCCCAAAGTTTGTTTTTCTTATGATTGAATGGATCCTCAAATTTCAAATCAGTAAGGAGCGCGACAGCCGGACCGGGGGAGGGTTTCGGATTAATGGGCGTCCAACTATCGCGACAAGCGTTTACACGGAGGCAATCGTCCGTGGTGCCCAATTGGCGCAGTTTGAGAAAGATTTCGTTCGGCGCGATCGTTATTTGGAAGCGATTGTAGACGGCATTGCGTTTTGCAGAACGCTTATGGTTTCTTCCGAACACCGTCCATTTGTCTCGAGGTCGCGGATTGGAGTTGGGGGGGTGACCGGCAATTTGGAGACATTCGACGTTAGATGTGACAACGTTCAACACTTGATAACCATGGCCATTGCGGCCCTAGAGCTGCACCGCGAGATCTCGGTCGAGCAACCCGGGGGGTGGCTATCTTAATTTGGTGTTTGCTTCGTGAGGGTGTGCAAAGCGTTCAATTAGGCGGTTTAGATCCGGAATTGCGTGGCGCTCCAGGGCACCTATCAGTTTCCTCGAAGCAAATGCTCGTTTCGAGGCCGAATCGGGCCGAAAACGAGTTTGGCGTTTCGGGTCCTTCGAGTAAAAGAGGGCCTGTGTAGCCATGCGGTCAAAATCGTGCGGCCCGGTTTTGAGGCCGAAACGACCCGCGATGTTACTTGAGGCTGTGGCGGTAAGCTGCTCATAACGTTCGAGCCATCCGGTCCCTACGTCTAGTCCTTGAATTCCGCGCGTGAATGCACCCAATATACGAGAAATATATATCTCCAGGCTGTCACTATTGATCGGCATCCTATCGAGCGCAAATAAAAATGGATTTTGATCGGAGTCGTACATTCGGACCCACGTTGACGGGTTTTTCATTACGGACACGGCAATTTCCACAGGATCCCTCGTCAGAAATACCCAAGGTGTGTTGGGCAATGCACGTAGTATGGTTGCAGCGAAAAGTGTGTTCCAGCTTCGCAGTTTCAATATGTAGCGTCGCCCGGATGCAGCTTGGGCTAGTAGTCCGATAATTATTCTTATCCCACCGATAATCTCGTTTTCCGAGTAATCGCCCCACGGAGGCATTAGGAGACTGTTGAGTGCCGGCGGTTCACAGAAGACCAGACAATCCTCCGTGCCACGAAGGAAATGTGCTAACAGTGTCGACCCGCATCTCGACATATGAAATATGATTCCGGCGGGCCCACGGTGGTCTAAAACCTGAATGTCGAGTAAATTGGCGCGAGGGAATGCCATACTCTCCGCGTTAATGTCGGGAAATCTCTTTAGTGTACCCGAATAGAAGGGATCATGAAACTCGACAGGGGATATTGGCACAATCTTTATTTCGAGGTTGTGTTCTCCTCGACGAAGAGAGGCTGGAATATGTCCAACTTCTCCGGGGGCAACCCGAACGGTATCCGGTACGACTGTAGGCAAACATCCACCGTTGCGTTTCGGTAGCGACTCATCCCAATCCGCCCGCTGCCCCATGTGAGTTTGGGCTTTCCGTCTGTCTTTTTAAATCGGCTCGTGCTGCGCGAGAATGGCGGCAAACAATAGCGTTATCTCATTGCAGAGTCCCGATAGCCTCTACTTTAGACTCTTGCAAGTCAAAATGTGGTTGACCGAGGGCGATTTCCGCGCATACGCATACGAGCTGCAGACTTGCAACACAATTGGGGAACGGTCACAGGCGCCTATGCGAGTCCCTCCCGTTATTGGGTAGACTTTTCTTCCTGTCTGCCGGTAGGTCCGCGATTGTCACGTCGGGCCGATTGTCCATTTTGTAAACTCGACGCCGCGGCACGATCTATAGTGCCCGTAGAAAAAATAGCAGGTTGGCCTTAGACACTGCTGCGCGCAGCCCGAGATTTTACATTCCGGGACTTCCACAATGTCTGCCGTCAAATCTGTTGGGCGAAAAGGTTTCGGAAAGAGCGGCAGATCGCTGGGCTACGGATCCACGATCCGGCGCATAATAGTATCACAACTCAAACCGTGGGCGCCGCCTGTCTTACGGGTAGAACGCGGCCAAACCTGACAATTCTTACTGACGGCCAATCGATCCGCTATCGCATCTCCCCGGCGCATCCCGTATAATGCTTACTGGGAAGCACAAGCGCAGGGGGGAAAGACAGATGCCCGTAAGTTGCCAAGTTGTAGTCGCGAACGGTCCTACTGCTATCTTCAATTTCGAGGAAGTCCCGCGCGTTGGGGATTATCTGGCATTGCCTAATGCGCCCCGCCAGTTTCTTGTCAATCGGGTTGTTTTTGAACCCGTTGAGGTTGGTCCTACGACTGTTGGGATTTTTGTCTCCTAGGGCTTTTCTTCCGATGTCTAAAGGCCCTCAGGGTCTGAAGCGTCCGCGGAAACTCGCCCCTGCAGGGCGCGCGACCTGGTACGGCGGATACGCGAGCTATCGAGGAAATGCGTGTGAGCTTGCGCGCCGGCCAGGCCGCCTCGCAGATCGAAGATGATGTCGAAAGACGGACGGTGTCTGCTCGTTTAGGAGCCCAACTCTCGAGTTTTGACTTCAAGATGCAATCCAATCGAAGAAAATACCTTTAGAGCGGTTGCGAACCCCGGGGTCCCCCTGAACGGGTTCTTTGTCCCGAGCCAAAACAGCCCAGACTCGGTCCCGCAATTTTGGGCTGACAGCGCCTGTCAATGCTATCAAGAGAAATAATAGACGTTGGAGTCGTCGCTGCCAGCGGCAATCCCCGCGGCGTTGCCAGAAATTTGCATTGGCCAACTCATGTTTGAGGTATTATAAGTCCACTTCAGGTTACCCGCGGCGTCATAGAGATAAAATGCTCCTGGCGTGCCATCGGGCTGACCGTCCGCGACGGTCACGAACTTCCCAGCAGAATCGAGGGAGGTACTGTTCGGATTGTGCAAGGTAGTATCTGACCAAAGTTGCTGAGCGGTGTTACCTTGATTGGAAAAAAGAAAAACCTTCCCAGCTTTACCTGCATTACCGACTGCAGAGACTAGGAGGCCGTTACCGGACATAGCTACCGATCCGCATCGAGTGCAGCCTGTCAGGGTAACAGTCCAGGCTGGTATGGGATTTGCGAAGAAACCGGCTGTACTGAAACAAAATAGGCCCGCTGCGTTTGCGCCGGCGACAAAACCCGATCCGGCAGACGCCATCGCGACCCAATTTATCGTACGGTTTGGGATTTGCCACGAAACGGGGGCGCCAAGTATGCCATTATTGTTGTGAATAAGTTGGACGAATCCATTGAATGTTCCAGCAACAATCCATTGACCATCATCGGAAATGTCGACTGAAACAACATGGTCACCCGCCGCGCAAGCAATAATTTGGGGAGGAGACCATGTGGGGCCAGAGCGTTTGAAAACGTATGTTGCGTCCGCTCCCGCAATCAGAAAAGTCCCATCGCTGGAAATAGCCACCCTATTGACTCTACTTGGTGTATTATAAGCGAGTGACTTGATTCCCGATTTTGCATCGTATGCGTAAATGAATCCTTTTCCGTGAGATTCAAGGCCGCCGCTTGCGGCCCAAGATCCATCGCCCGATAATACCACCCAGTAGACTCCTTCAGTGGCTTGAAAGGTGTCTTTCCATTGTAATTGGCCGGCCGCGTTCCATAGGAAAACGCCCACAGTAAACATCGGCGCAGTGGTCGTATGATTGGCAGATTTACTGTAGTTATAATAATAGGTTCCACCAATTATACTCTGCGCATCATCCGATATGCCGACTGAATTGACATACAGGTTGCTAGAACTGGGTAATGGATTGGTCTTCCAAACCGGACTAAAAGTTGAGGGCGGCGACATGTTTAATACTCCTTGACATCCTGTTTCGTTAAACGAGCATCATAGTATTATCAAGGTTTAATTATTTAATACGCCCCGTGCTGATCTATGGTTCTTTGTGATTGGTCTTCCCCCGGATCTGGTCATTTTGAAAGTAAGAGCTCCGGCCATTTTTGATTGCCCCGCGACAGCACCGAATGCTGCGCCTGAGCGACCGAACATAGCGAGAGGCAAGGTATTGGGGTTATTCACCATCTGGTCTTACCTTCGTGGAAGTCGAAAGGAAAACATTTTTATAATTGCCAGAGATATATTTTCCGTCGATACAAATTCAATCCCGGCTAATGAACATTGGCCGCCCGGGCCTGGGGAGGGCGGGCGATCTTGTTTGTGCCTCGACGGCTCTTTCAGACTTCCCCAATACCGGTGTCTGGATGATCGAAGTAGCGAAACGAGTTCATGAGCTCTGAGTCCTAGCCGCTCGCGCCCTACCTCGCAATTTTGGGCTGACCGTGCCTACTCTGACATACGCTACCCGGTTCCGGCTCGGCAGCGGAGTCCGCCGGGTTAGTGTAACTAAATAACGTTGCTATTTGGCTTGAATTTCAGCGATCGGATTTACGCGCGCCTTTACACGTAATTCAAGACCCTTATAGCATCGGTATTCTGTAGCGCAACGAACGGCGGTCGTGGCAAGTTGGATGTTAATTGCCTAGGTATCCTTTCGAGAAACGCGCAGACCGTGGGAGCATGATGTACACGCTTAAAGATACGAATAACGAAGCTGTAATGTTTTCGTTCGAAAACGACGGTTCTATTTTGAATGAACGTGGTAGGGTTCTTGGGTCAGTGCGGGACGGTGTCGTGTGCGACAAGGATGGCACGCCGACTCGTGTGACCGTCGAAGGAAACGCCATCGTTTGGCACGGGGTCAACCCCGGACCAGTGGTCCGCGCCTACGGTGTCATTATCGTCGATGTCGGAGACGGTAACACTCCCGTCGGCATCGTAGAGGGCGCGCGATCCAATGCGGAAATAATGATTGCCGCCGCCGCGTACTGGGAATTCGTTCTAATGTACACATAAGAAGCGGTATTATTCGGCGATTGCAGCGAAACTGGGCCTGAGCAAAGCGCTCCATCGTGGCCGCACCGGAGGCGGAACTTAGAGGTGAACCGCACGCCACTCGTTTTCCGCAGCGTGGCGTTTGGGTATGCCCGGCGCGACAAACATAATACAGCACTCTAAATCGGTCGCTTTGGCCCTGGACTGGTGCTTTGAAGTTGCTTGAATTGGCCTGGACGACTGATTTCGGGAAAACCCCGAGCTTCGACTCCTCGTTACCTCATGTCGGTGACGCCTCTATTGTTGCAAAATTCAGAATAAACTGCTGGGGATAGGGCCGGCACCTGCTTAGTTATTCGTACGCGTCTTATTCTGAGCTTGCTCTGTTAAATGTACCTGCGTAGCATGAGCAAAAGATGCGGTGGGGTGGGAATCGAATTTAAATTCAACGGCGTCCCGCCCGCTGGCTTCGGCGTTTGCCAGAGGAGCATGATTCGATGACTCTCTCATTCGACCCGGGCTACGACCGCGAGCCCTTCCAGACACTGTGCGATCAAGCGCCGGGGACCGCGATCTACCCGTTCTCCTCCTTTCGGGTCGAGTGGGGCCCGATTTTCCATCGTGGCCGGCTCGACAGCAGCGCCCGAATTCTCTGCATCGGCCAAGATCCGGCCGAACACGAAGCGGTCGTCCGGCGGATTCTCGTGGGCACGGCCGGCCATCGCGTTCAAGGCTTTCTCGCGAAACTCGGACTCTCGCGCAGCTATGTCCTGGTCAACACCTTCCTATACAGCGTGTACGGGCAATCTGGGGGCAACGCCAATGTGAACGACCCCGGTATTGCAGCCTATCGCAATCAATGGCTCTCGGCTGTGCTTGTGTCCGGCGGCGTGGAGGCGGTTGTCGCCTTCGGCGGGTTGGCTGATCGGGCCTGGCAGGCCTTCCTTCAAGGGCCGGGAAATACCTTCGCAGCGCTCACCTATTGCCATGTCCCGCATCCGACGTCGCCGGAGGGCGCGGGCGGAATGCCGGCGCAGATTCAGGCGCGGACGCAGGCCATGCTCGTCGCCTGGAACGCGGCTCTCGTGACTCTACGTGAAGCAGTCCAGCACCCCGATATATCGGTCCCGCTTACGCCCTACGGCGATTCCTTTGCGCCATCGGAACTGCCGTCGATCCCGTCTTTTGACCTTCCCGCAGGCACGCCGCCCTGGATGCGGGGCGAGAGCGGCTGGGCCGCGCGTACTGGCGCCACTGCGATTCTGAAGCGTCGGACGATCACGACTACCGTCCCGGACGGCGTCATTCCGGGGAACTGACCATGAAATATGTCCTGCATGGCTGCATCGCGACGATGGACGCCAACCAGAGTGTGCTCAATCCTGGCGCGATTTACATGGATGGCGACTCCATTGCGGCTGTCGCCAGCCAGACGGCGCCGGCGCCGGCTGCATTTACCGATGTGACGCCCATCGACACGGGCGGCATCGTATTTCCCGGGCTGATCGAGCTGCACAACCATCTGAGTTACAATGCTCTTCCCGCCTGGCAGGTGCCCAAGCGGTTTTACGATCGCGGTCAGTGGCAGTCCAATTCCGACTATATCACTAGTGTCTCGTCCCCGATGGCGACTATTGCCAAATCACAAGATCCTAAGCTCCTGGCCGCCCTTGCGCGCTATGTGGAGATGAAATGCCTCTTAGGGGGCGTCACGACAAGCCAGGGCATTTCGCTCAAGACAGACGATCTGAACAGCTACTACCATGGCACGATCCGCGTGGTGGAAGACCCGCCGGCACCATTGGATCCTAGAATGCCCAAGGCCGGCACCCACATTCCCGACGTTGTCGCCAAGGATTGGGCACAGTTCAACGCAGCTTTGGACCGCGCCTCGTGCCTTTTGCTGCATCTCGCCGAAGGCCTTGACGAGACGGCTCTCAATGCCTTTCTCGCGCTTCAGCAGAACGGCGTGTGGGCCATCAATTCCGCCCTAGCGGGTATTCATTGCGCAGCTTTGCAACGGCCGCATTTCGACATCATGGCTCAACATCAAGCCTCGATGATCTGGTCGCCGCTCAGCAACCTTATGCTCTATGGCGGCACGTCAGATGTCGCTTCCGCCCGTGCGGCGGGTGTCGCGATCGCCCTCGGTTCGGACTGGTCACCGACGGGCAGTAAGAATCTGCTGAATGAACTCAAGATCGCAAAGGCGGTGAACGAAGCACGCGGTCTGGAGTTTGCCGACGCCGAGATCGTGGCGATGGCTACGTCCGTACCGGCCAAGATCGCCAAATGGGACAAGGCCGTAGGCTCCCTCGCCCCTGGATGGAAGGCCGATCTCCTTGTGGTAGCGGGCGATGCCGGCGATCCCTACGGGTCGCTGATCGCCGCCAAGGAAACGGATGTTCGACTGGTTATTGTCGACGGACGTCCAACTCTTGGCAGCCCCGCATTGATGAACGCGCTGGGCGCAACGGGCGAGAGGTTGGTAGTAGGGAGCCAAGCGCAGCTGGCAAGTTTCGGCCCGCCCGACCCGAATGTTCCGGCTGTGAGCTTTGCCGACAGTGCTCGGATCTTGGATGATGCGCTGTCCCGCCTCCCGACTCTGCTGGGCGACGAGGCTTCCGGCAGGGGCGCGGGGGGGGCACGCCCTGCTCGCGGATGCTCGGCCGCGGACGCGACTGGCCCTAGAAGAAGAGCATTTCGAACATGTTTCCTTGCGGCCGATGCTCCCACTCAACGGCCGCGCGACTGGGCCGGGAACACAGCTATCGGCTCGTCTGGCGACATCGGCGCCCCCGAAAGCGCTTCATCGGGATCCACCAAGTGTCACAGACGATCCTGGGTATGCGGCTATGTTGAGGAACCAGTTAAACATTCCTGCGGACATCAAGGCGGCTTTGGCCGCGTTCTATCCGTAAGAACAGGCCCCTCCCAGGAATTGAATTGTAATAATATTACAATTTGCGTCGGTCGACGATCCGTAGGCGAGCGATCTGCTGCTCTGGTATTGTCAGGGCAATCAATTTTAGGAGTGCTGTCAGTCGGATGACAACCTGTCTCCATTTTCGGGGAATGGGGCAGGGGACCGTACGTTCAGGCGGCGAGAGACCTCCACTCGGCCAATGCGGCTAAGCGTAAGCGCTGTTCTCAGGCCACGGCCTTGAGGTTGGGCTGGACGGGATAGGCCCATGGCAGGAGGTCGTCCAAGCGGCTTTGGGGATGGCCATTGACGATGCGTATGATGACGTCGGCCAGGTAGCTGTGGGGATCGATGCCGTTGAGTTTGCAGGTCTCGATTATGGACGCGACGATGGCCCAGTGCTGGGCGCCACCATCGGAGCCGGCGAAGAGTTGTGAATCGGCATGGAATATTGGCTCTGACTCACTTTTGATGCAATTGGATGGCTTCATGGCATGAGATTCGTGAAAGGGATCAATGTCATGAAGGGCTTCTGTCGATCGTCCATTGTGCCGCGGGGCTTTGTTGTCGAGAGCATTGCGCTATCTGGGCCCCTGATCGACATTGTCGTAAGCACGACCGGCCATACCGGCACGTGCCCCGAGTGTGGTGGCGTGTCTGCGCGCATCCACAGCCGCTATCAGCGCCGCCTGGCGGATTTGCCGATCAGCGGCCGGGCTGTGCAACTCCTGGTGTTGGCGCGGCGCTTCTACTGTGATGCCGTTTTGTGCGGTCGCCGGATCTTCGCGGAGCGGTTTGAAGATCTGGCGCCGTGGGCGCGACGAACAGCGCGGCTCGATCATATCGTGCACCACCTAGGCCTTGCGCTTGGTGGCCGCCCCGCGGCCAGCTTTGCTCAAAGGCTCATGGTGCCAGTGAGCAACGACACGTTGCTCCGGGTCGTTCGAAGGCGCGGCACACCTCGGGCCGCACCACCAAGCGTTGTTGGAATCGACGATTGGGCATGGCGGCGCAACTGCCGGTACGGCACGATCATCTGTGACCTGGAACGACGCCGAACGATCGCGTTGTTGCCGGATCGGGAACCGGCAACAGCCCAGGCGTGGCTCGCGCGCCAGCAGCAGATCGAGATTGTCGCCCGAGACCGCGGTGGCGGTTATGCACTGGCCGCCGCCAAGGCGTTGCCCCATGCCATACAAGTTGCCGATCGCTGGCATCTCATGGAAAACGCCAGCCACGCTTTCCTCGACGCCGTGCGCAAATCGATGCGCCAAATCCGCAGCGCGATCGGCGCCGCCACGATCAACCCCAAACTGCTAACGGCCGCAGAGAAGATTCAATACGACGGTTATCTGCGGCGTGAGGAAACCAACGCAATCATCTTCGAATTGGCCAAGGAAGGTGCATCCATCAAGGAGATTGTCCGACGGACTGGCCATAGCCGGAAGCTCGTTCGCAACGTGCTGCGCGGTCAAAGGACCGAAGTCTTCCGGTCACGCGAAAGCTCGCTCGAGCCGCACCTCCCATGGCTCGATGAACAATGGGCAGCAGGACAACGTAACGGCGCCGAGCTGTGGCGACAGCTCCGGCAGTTGGGCTTTCGCGGCAGCCAACGCGTTGTCGCCGAATGGATGACGCGTCGCCGACGGTCGGAAAACGCCGAAAGCGCTCTTGATCATGCACCCGCCGCTCGCAAAATCGCGCGCCTTATGAGCATCGGCCGGGACAGCCTCAGCAGAGCTGAAACGGTGACAATTGCGACAATCGAAAATGGCGTCCCGCTGCTTGTCGAAGCTCGCGAGATCATCGCCGCCTTCCAGAGCATGATCCGGCGTAAATGCAGCGACGAGCTGGAACCTTGGCTCGAACGGGCGCGTAGCAGCCTCGTCGCCTCGTTCGCAAACGGCGTACTCAAGGACCGAGCCGCTGTCAGCGCGGCCATCACGTCGCCATGGTCAAACGGTCAGACAGAGGGCCAGATCACGAAACTCAAGCTCGTAAAGCGGCAGATGTATGGTCGCGGAAAGCTCGACCTCCTCGAAGCACGCGTCATCGGCATACCATAGGACCGGCTCCATCAAAATTGCGTCAGAGCCGAATATTGACCCCCTAGGGGGCTGATCGGCGTTCAAAATGGTGCTGTCAGGCCAATGCTAACTTGTCTCTGTTTTCCGTGGGTTAGCGGATCCCAAGAGGCGGGTTTATGGGGAATCTTTCGTTCAAGCGGCATCGGTTTCCACCCGATATCATCTGCTACGGCGTGTGGCTCTATTTCCGCTTCACCTTGAGTTTCCGCGACGTCGAAGAAATGCTGGCGCAGCGTGGAATTGACGTCAGTTACGAGACCGTCCGGTGTTGGGCGATCAAGTTCGGCCCACAGATCGCCCGCAATTTGAAGCGGCGCCGACCCTCTCCGAGCGCTCGTTGGCACCTCGACGAAATGGTCGTGAACATCCGCGGCAAGCGCATGTATCTCTGGCGTGCCGTCGATGACGAGGGTGAGGTCCTGGATATGATCGTCCAACACCGGCGAGACACCGCGGCAGCGCTCAAGCTTCTCAAGCGGCTGATGTGGAGTCAGAAGATGACGCCGACGGAGGTCGTGACGGACGGACTCAAATCCTACGTTTCAGCGCTGACGGAACTCGGCCTGCAGGAGCGGCACAGACCAGGCCGATTGCGAGAAAACAACCGCGCGGAGAACTCGCACCTGCCTATTCGAAGACGCGAGCGAAAGATGCAGGGGTTCAAATCTCCACCATCCGCTCAGCGATTTCTCACCAGCCACGCCGCCGTTTACAATACCTTCAACACCGAACGCCATCTCGTCAGCCGCAAAACACTTCGCGCTTTCCGAGCCGATGCCCATGCGGCTTGGGCGGTCGCGACCGCCATGAACTGAGATCTGGGGGCAGGGGACTTCCGCGCCCGATCGAAGTTAACCTGACAAAGCTCACACGGGGTATCAGTTAGTGCAGCACCGAGGAGGCGGAGTGCGGGAGTTCGAACGCATCTGACGAGCATTGAGTGTCGCCCGTCCATTCCTCGATGAGATCATTCCCATGGTCCCGGCATACACCCCCTACCGGCGTCATCGCATGACCGTCGATCATCAGCCGTGAACCGTCACGCTTGCCGACACCCTTATATCGGCCATCCAGCACAATGTAATGCACTGGCCAAACTCCCGAGGGCTCAACCTCTGTGACCAGCACCCGCTCACCTCGGCGGCTGCGGTACTCCTTGCCTGCTTCGAGTGTCACGACAATTACCAACTATCAATGTTTCCTCAAAAACATGTGGTGCGAATCAGATATTTTGCACCCCATCCAGATGGGCCAATAGCTAGGCGGTCCTTTATTGTAATCCGATGATCGAGCGGACGCTTACGCTATCGCAGTTCATCGAGCTCTCTTAACAAAGCGTCTCTGTGCTCGATCCGGATAGCCTGGATTTTTTCGAGTTTCTCAAGCAAGGCGCGGGCAGCACTGGTGTTATTTCCTAGTCCCTCAAGTCCGAGCACGAACTCTCGCTGTCGAGCGAGACGCTTCTCGCCGAGAACCACGCGCTTATCAGCTCGGATTAACTTCGCTTCGAGTTTCTTCCGATCCATACATAAAGTTTAACATAGAGTATTTCTATTTATCGCACATCGTACTTAGGGCAGAATCGGTACTTCATAAGTGGCTGACCGGAAGCGGCAGCTCCCGCCAACAACGGCTGAGACGTGCCGAGGCCGCCTTGCGTTTCAGGGGTTTGGCCCGGCGCCCAGGGGCGCTTTACCTGTCGTCGCTGCGCCGAACAAAACATTCATTGAGAATTGGCCGCATGAAATCGGTCTATATTCAGGTCCTTAAACGATGTTATTCGCATGTCATCGCATCGTTTGGCGGGATCGTTGGGTGTTGCTGCCACTCACAAAGATATACTTCTCAATGATGGTGAATCAGTGTCTCAGAAATTTACCCAAAGGGCCTATTATATATTCAAAAAACACAAAATCTGTCTTATTATAGTGTAAAGGCAATTGTATATTATTTCCATTGACTCTCACCGTATTGGGTGGCGAAGTTCTCAAACAGATTAATGCCGGGACGAGCCACCTGCTCCACCCGGGGGATTACTAAGGGAGAGGAGAGCTCGAAATGAGTAAGGGCCGCTTGTTATTGATTGGAGCAAATCGCCTATTTCGCGAGGGTCTCGGACACGTCCTTGCAAACGAGGATATGACGATAGCCGCGCAAGTCGCCGATTTGTCGGAAGTGCCTCCCATATTGAGATCGACCGGCCCAAGCGCCAACCTGATCCTGTATGATCAATCCGACAACTCCGTCCAAGATTTTCACGCGCTGAAGGAAATTACCCAGGAGTTTACGCGGGTCGGCATTGTGATCTTGGCCGGTCGTCTCGATCAAGCCGGGCTTGATTTGGCAGTCGCGAGCGGCGCGCGCGGCTTCCTCCCGAAAAGCATATCTGGCGCGGCGCTCAAGCTTTCCCTCGAACTCGTCCTTCTTGGTGAGAATCTGTTTGCTGCTCCCGCTTTGCCAGCCAGAGAGCGGCCGATGATGGCGGAACCTTTGGTGGCCACCGAAACGCGCCCCCTGCGCGCAGCGCTATCCCCTCGTGAACGCGCGGTATTGGAGTGCCTGGAATTGGGGCTGACGAACAAGACGATTGCGCGCAACCTGGATATGACCGAAGCCACGGTGAAGGTTCACCTCAAATCGGTATTGCGTAAGATCAATGCCGGCAACCGGACGCAAGCCGCCGTCTGGGCCATGAATGACCGTGCGTCTTCGCTCTCTGTTTCCTCGTGATTCGGCGAGCGCAACGCCTACCGACAGGTCATTCCTGAACACGATTTCTCTGGCGGCATGAGTGTTTGGATAATTCGGCCGTCAGATTTCAATCGGAGGCACTATCTGCCGTCGATAGTGTTCGACCCCGTGTCCGACACAAGATATAGTCTCTCGCAATGCTTTCAGGTGCGCCTGACCCATAACCCGTCCAGCCTCGCTAGGCGGGTTTTCTTATGCGTGCATCGAGCGTGCGCGAAGCAGATCATCGGCGCGAATGGCCAGTTTGCGTTCTCTTCGCAACGTGGTGGCGGAAGGTATCAGGCCCTCGGCTTTGGCAAGGATCAGGATAGCGAAAGCCTGCCACGAGGGCACAACGTCGTTGTTCTTGGCACTCAGATCGTAGCCATGAAGTCGGCACATGCGAATGGCGGCGACCGGAGACGGTACCATTTCGGCAAGGCGATTGCAGTCGTCAGAGAAGAGGTCGTCAAGACAGATGCCCAAGATGTTTTTGCAGACGCGGACGAATTCCTTATATGACTCCTCATGACAGTTCATGCGGATGAGGAACCCTAGCTTTGTGGTGTAGTTCGCTAGTCTGATCATCCGTTGATGTTATTTCGGCATTTACCAAGAATCTATGGTGCATCAGTGCTACTTCCGTCGCGTCGAGAGATCCGCGGTCTCCACCACTTCCGCGCCGCTCAGCCCCGCTAGGCGGATTTTATGCTTGTGGCATTGCCATGAAGGTATCGACGAACATCCTCAGCTAACGGTCCCACTGCGAGAACGGCTGAATCGAGTTGGGCGGCCGAGACGCGGAATTCTTCAATCCAGTATCGCGCGTCAAAGTCGAGGTCCACGTTGAGCGGCCTTCGATTTGTGACTTGCACAGGTCTTTCGGCGAGCATTGTTCTTCCCCCCTACGTTTGGTTGAAGAACGATCTCAGGCGGGAGGCAGTTCCTCGAAATCGACGTCGTCGAAATCGTCCTCATCATGGACCTGCTGACCACCGGACGAGATCGCCAGGCGCCGCGCATCCCGCGCCGACGGATCGGTCGGAATGATGCCCTCGCCCTTGGCGATGATCAGAACGGCCATGTCCTTCCAGCAGATAACCGGGACATTTCCGGAGATGCTGAGATCGTAACCGAGCCTTCGACATCTCACGATGGCATCTGCTGCTGACCGGATTGTCTTCGTTATGCGGACGACATCGTCATTGAAGAGATCGTCAAACGTGACGCCGATGACCTCAGAGGCTTTTTGAAAAAGGTTGCGTGAAGGGTTTTGGCGTGATTCACACTTTGGATGTGGACGCCTGAAACCCGAGGCCGGATGGCCGAGATACGCAAGAAGCTGAAACGTTACCCGACGGACCTGACCGACGAGGAATGGTCGTTGATTGCGCCGTTGCTGCCGGCTCCGGCGCGGAAGGGCCGACCTCGCAAGACGGATTTGCGGGAGGTGGTGAACGCGATCCGCTACCTGGTTCGGACCGGCTGCGGCTGGGAGATGCTGCCGATCAACTTTCCGCCATGGCAGACAGTTTATTGGTGGTTCCGCGAGTTCGTCCGGCGCTTCTTGTTTCATACCATCCACGACATCGCGGTGATGATGGATCGCGAGCGCGTCGGCCGTGAAGCGAGCCCGACGGCCAGCGTCATCGACAGCCAGTCGGTCAAGGCGCCAATGGCGGAAAAGCGCGGGTTTGACGCCAACAAGAAGATCGTCGGGCGCAAGCGCCACATCGCGGTGGATACCGACGGCCGGCTGCTCATGCTCAACCTGACGACAGCGGATATCTCCGACAGCGCGGGAGCCCAACTGATCCTGGATGCGATCCGCAAGCGCTGGCCCTGGGTCAAGCATCTCTTCGCCGATGGCGCCTATGACCGGGCACAGCTGATGGACAAAGCCGCTTTCCTGGAGTTCACCGTCGAGGTCGTCCGTCGCATCGAAGGAACCGAAGGCTTCCACGTCCTGCCGCGCCGATGGGTGGTTGAACGAACCTTCGGCTGGATGACAAGATGGCGACGGCTCGTGCGCGACTACGAACAGCGCATCGACGTCTCCCAGGCAATGATCCATATCGCCCTCAGCTCACTCCTCATCAGGCGTATCGCTCATTAAAACCATTATCCAAAAAGACTCTCAGCAGCGACGCGTTCCAACTCGTCTGCAGTCTCACCTTTGCCCTGCAGGGCAAATCGATCGAGCTTATCTGTGTACTCGGCGATCCAGATCATCGGCTACACATTGCCAGACGAAGCAGCTCTAAAATGGTCACTTTAGGTCACGCCACCTCAGTGGATGGTGCCCAAGACATCGTAACCGACCTCGCCTCTAGCGCCCTTCCTATCAAGCATATTTGATATGGGGTGAGTGATCCGTTGTGTTTCAGGTAATCGCGCAGGCTTCCGGCGCAATTCGCCATCACTTCTTGGCGGGTCGCGCCGGTGCACCGCCAGTCCGGCAACTGCGGACATACAAGGACGAACTCGCCGCCGATCTGAAAGTGGCGAAGAGTGATCGGGCGGTTTGAATTTACATTAGGTGTCATCGCGTTTTCACCGGATTGCCAAGCTGCGCCTGTCTTCGGTGCTGTCAGTCCAACGGCAACTTGTCTCCGTTTTCCCGGATTGAGGGCAGGGAGCTTGGGTTTTAGGCGATGAGGGACTTCCACTCAGCCAGTGCGGCTGAGCGGTTTGCCTTGAAAGTTTGACGATCGGTGAGGTGTCGATCCTGATTGAAATGGTTGTGAAGGTGCTGTCAGGCGAACGCTAAACTGTCTCTGAATTCTGGCTATAAAGCCAGCTGAAAGGGATAAAGGGTGTGAGTCCAGTTTCATTTAAACGGCATCGGTTCCCGCCTGACGTGATACGCCAAGCGGTGTGGCTGTATTTTCGTTTTACGCTGAGCTTTCGCGACGTTGAGGAGATGATGGCGGAGCGCGGGATCGACGTCAGCTACGAGACGATCCGTTGCTGGACCCTGAGGTTCGGGCAGCTTTTCGCGCAAAATCTGCGACGGTCACGATCCTGTTCTGCTCGTTGGAACCTGGATGAGGTGTTCGTGAGAATCCGCGGCCGGCAAATGTATCTGTGGCGTGCGGTTGATGACGAAGGCGAGGTGCTGGACGTTCTGGTCCAGCGTCGGCGCAACAAGCCCGCAGCGGAAAAACTCTTGCGAAAGCTGCTGAAGAACCAGGGGATTCATCCTGAGACGATTACTACGGACAAACTGCCGTCTTACGGCGCGTCCATCAAGGTTCTGGGGCTCGTCGATCGTCATAAACCCGGCGGGATGCGTGAGAATAATCGGGCGGAAAACTCACATCTGCCGATCCGTCGACGCGAGCGAAAGCAGCAGAGATTTAAGTCACAGGGCTCTGCCCAGAGATTTCTCTCGACCCACGCCGCCGTTTACAACAACTTTAACGTCCAACGTCACATGATTTCCCGATCGACTCTTCGCAAGTTTCGTGCCGACGCGAATGCTGTATGGATGGCTGCAACCATCGCTGCCTGAGGTTCTGCATTAGGGGCAATTTTCAGTCTGAGCGAGTTAACCTGACAATCCCCGTTCGAGTGCGTTCAGAGTTTCTCTATAAAACTGGCGATGAGCATACCGCCGCTCATGTTTTTCAGATCAAGCCGACAGATTTAACATACCACACATGACTGGCCAACTCCGTGCGGTCATCGAAGTAAGTA
>Ga0207044_1071_pt1 | contig 17758 bp, 11 predicted proteins | sample Alteio_BWMinCont_68_FD_153300 | JGI IMG/M metagenome (GOLD analysis project Ga0207044, IMG submission 153300) | Enriched cells from forest soil in Barre Woods Harvard Forest LTER site, Petersham, Massachusetts, United States -... | ecosystem: Environmental > Terrestrial > Soil > Temperate forest >... | reverse complement strand
ATAAAAACACTGAAAGATCTAGAGCAGTTGTTGGTAGATGTGAAGCTTTTAACGGAGTATAGATCTCCCATCTACACGATTGAAGATGTATTGGGACGTAGCTATATTTCTGATTTAGTAAAAACAGATTATGATTTATGGAAAGTTGTTTCTTTTTCTCGAAATGCATTCCGTTTTGATTACAGCAACTTTTGTGTTACTCGAGAAAGAGTGGCTGAATTGCTTGATACGAAAGAAAAAGTTTTTACTTTTCTTAATTCTACTTTTGAGAATGACCCCTATCGTTATTATATGAATGTTGTTGATCCTCTGCATGTCGCCAATTTATTGGTATCTACTTCGAAAGAAGAACGAGATATATTCTTAAAGGGGCTTACTGCTGACTATAGGGCGAGTGTGCATGAGCATTTGAATACGTTTGAGGATGTTGCGCGGGATTATAAGAGATTTAGATGAAAATTCTGTCATTGCGAGCGAGAGCGAAGCAATCCAGGGTTTAATGTAACATAAGCTTTAGTTAATGATCGCTAAAGCTCTCTTAACATAACATTAAAGCCTGGATTGCTTCGCTCGCGCTCGCAATGACGGGCTACAGAGGATGCTTTTGAGGAGGTTTAGTTGGGCTTGGTTGGCGTTTAGTGCTGGGATGTATTCGAAGACGGTGCCGCCTGCTTCTGTAAATTGTTCTTTGCCACGTATGGCAATTTCTTCTAATGTTTCCAAACAATCCACCGCAAACCCAGGGCAAATAACTTGTATATGTTTGATGCCTTGTTTCGGTAATGCTTTTAAAACTTCATCAGTATAGGGTTGCAACCAGGTAGCGTACCCAAGTCGCGATTGAAAAGTTAAGGTGTATTCATTTTCCTTCAACCCCAACTCTGCCACAATCAAAGCAACCGTTTTTTGGCATTGCAACGGATAAGGATCCCCTTGCTGAGCAAAGCGTTCAGGTATGCTATGAAATGAAAATAATAAATGCGCCTTTCCCATTTTTTCTTGGTGTTTGCGGATAGAATCACAAATCGCAGAAATATAGACTGGGTTTTCTGCATAGTGGTTGATAGTGCGAATATTGGGTATTGAGCGCCACTTTTGTGGAATGAAGTATATAGCGCTAAATAATAGACACCCAATTGCACTGGGTCTTTACAGTTATTTATATCCCAATTTGTAAAGATCTTTTTTTGAATATGATAAGGAATATCTTTCGCCATCGGCTCCAACATCACAGCAAAGCCTTGTCTTAAAACTTCTTTATTGAGCAAATCAATTAATTTGTTATCAATTGTTTCACCGACACTCGTATGGCAATAATTAAAATCTAAATTATCAGGAAATTTTGAAATAAGCTTTAATATAGATTGAATACTATTGAAATCTTCTTTTTCTAGATCGATTAATTTAGCCAATCTATTTTTTTGATCTGATGTAACAGAAGCATGCATAGCAAAAAATACATTTTGGTGAGATTGCCCTACCCATTTATAGTCTTCCATAGAAAGAGCATGACCGAACTTTAATTTCTGACTCACTATATAAGTAGGGGATTTGCTGGTAATAACAGTTGAAAAAAAGCGTTTACTAACCGGAAGAAGCTGTCTAAACATTATTCATAACCCCGCATATAATCCAAAAATTGTGGCGTTAGTTTACCCCTCCAATAAACCAAGTCAAGCCTCTATAACCTGCACACTGTCTAGATTGCTATGCTTCCTCATGCTAGGATGGCTCATCAACAGTGTTAAGGAAGACACGCGTGCGAAAAATGATTCGATTTATTAGTTATACTCTTGGATTATATCTCATCGCCTCAACCGCCTATGCAGGCCATGCTGGCATCACCTTATCCGGCGTTGTCATCGGCAAAGATCCTGATAATTTACACACCTACCGCGGCGCGCTCTCTTACCAACCTGACGCGTTAATCTGGAAAAAATTTGATGTCTATTTTGCCGCGAGCGCAGGGCATTGGTGGTCTGAAGGAGCGAAAAAACATCGCAGCCTAAATATCTATGCCGTAGCCCCAGTCCTCCGTTTTTATCTCGCCAAAACCCATTACTTCGATCCTTATGTCGAACTCAGCATTGGTCCTTCTTATCTAACCAAAACAAGATTCGCAGATCGCAATTTAGGAATGCATTTTGCATTTCAGGATGAACTGGGATTTGGTGCGAGTTTTGGAGAAAAACGAAATTATTATGCCAGCTTAAGCGCGCTGCATTATTCCAATGGATCGATGTGCTCAATGAACGCGGGAATTACGGCAATCATGATGCTAAACATTGGATATAGAATGTAGGTTGGGCACACGTGCCCAACAAAATTTAAATGTTGGGCCCAACATTAAGGCGCATAAGATTTTTTAACCGCCTCACCCGACGCAATCCACACAATCGCCTTATTCAAATAACTCGGCGTAAAAACCAAATCATCCCCACACAAAACCCCTTTATCCGCCACAGGCCTAATCGTAATAACCCCATCCTTAACTACCAACGAAGCCACATGCCCCTGCGCCTTCATAATATTCTGCGGAATCGGTTTCTTCCCCGCATCACAGCCCTTAAACGTTTTCGTACTATTATAACAATCCGCCACCGCCGTCTTAAAAGGCACGCTCGCCTCTATAATTTCAGCAAAATACATATGACGCACATAATTAACATAAAACGGATAGGTCAATAAAGCCATCCCCAAAATCAACCCCAACGTAATCAACAGCTCCACAAAAGAAAACCCCAACAACATCGCTCTCTTTTGTCTCATCGAATTTCTCCTACAAATAAATTTTTATTAACCGCGGCTTCACGGGCAATACTTGAGGTTATCATATTTTTTTCAACCATACCTTGTAAATATTGATCTAATGTACACATTCCTAATGCGCTATTAGTTTGGATAGTCGCATACATTTGTGCAATATTATCTTCGCGAATAAGATTTCGAATCGCAGGCGACCCTAACATAATTTCAAAAGCTGGCGCTCTACCGCCATTGGGTTTTCTCATCAATGTTTGACAAATCACAGCACGCAAGGATTCAGAAAGCAATTTACGAATAATATTTTTTTCATCACCCGGAAAAACGTCGACGATTCGATTGATTGCATGAGGCGCTGAACTCGTGTGCAAGGTTGTGATAACTAAATGTCCCGTTTCAGCAGCAGTTAAAGCTAATCGAATAGATTCCAAATCACGCATTTCCCCCAACATAATAACATCGGGATCCTCACGTAAAGAAGCGCGCAGCGCAGAAGTAAAATCCAGCGCATCACTATCAATTTGTCTTTGGTTGATTAAACTTTTTTGACTCTGATACATAAATTCGATTGGATCTTCAATGGTAATAATATGCAGCGATTTATTTTGATTTAAATAATTTAGCATCGCCGCTAACGTTGTACTCTTACCCGACCCCGTAGGCCCAGTAATCAAAATCAAACCATTTGGAAAATCCAATAGATCTTTAAAAATAGCAGGCAACTCCAAAGATTCTAAAGTAGGCACAACAGTAGGAATATTTCGAAAGACAGCCGCAATACCATGGGTTTGATGAAACGCATTAACACGAAATCGAGCTATATCTGGCAGCATAATGGCAAAATCGATATCCAGTTTTTGTTCAAACTCAGCTCGCTGATCATTCGTCATTACACTATAGAGTAATTCTTGAGTAGCCATGGGGTCTAAAGGAGGCAAAGAATCTACTGGCGCTAACACCCCATCTATCCGCATCATAGGGGGCAAACCTGCTGACAGATGCAAATCTGAGGCTTTGCTTTTTATACTCAAATCCAAAAGATCTGTCAATTTCATGACCACTCCTTAATAGTAGAGTTGTTCTTTTAAAATTAGAGTTCTTTTATTTTATCATCCTCTGGTAAGAATAAGAAATTTTGATTATTTTATTTTTATTATTCAATGAGATAAACTCTTGTTATCTGAGCGCGAGCGACGGAATCCAATCGCAGCCGCTATATCTTGAAGCAACTCTGTCATTCCCGCGCAGGCGGGAATCCATTCTGCTGCAGGCACAAGCCTTGCCCGAGTTTACTTAACCATGGATTCCCGCCTACGCGGGAATGACAGCCTGCAATGACCTGGTGACGAGCTTTATCAATCCAGGTAAACTGTCCCGCAACGGAATTAGGTCAGCACATGAAAAAAAGAACACCGATAAAAAATCATTACGAAGAAATTCGACTAGTCAGCCAACGATCGATCACCGCATTAGTTGTGATGGTGCTATTAGTCATTTTATTGATTACAAGACTGGCCTATTTGCAATTAACAAAACACACGCTTTACACCACCCTATCACAAAAAAATTCCTTAGATTTGATCCCAATCGAGCCCACCCGCGGACTGATCTATGACAGAAACGGTGTCTTGCTTGCAGAAAATATTCCCGTATTCAGCTTGGATGTCACCCCTTACAAAGTCACCAACATACCAAAAACCTTAGCTGAAATTGCAAAAATTATTCCACTCACCGACACTGAAATCGCGCAATTTCAAAAACAACTTAAACAACATCGGCGCTTTGATGAAATCCCACTTAAAATCCGCTTAACCGAAGCAGATGTCGCTAACTTTTCTGAAAATGCTTATCGATTTCCTGGCTTTGTTATTAAAGCCCGCTTAATCCGCCACTACCCTTATAATGAAAATTTCAGTCATGTTTTAGGCTATGTCGGCCGAATTAATATTGAAGATTTAAAAAATATTGATACCACAAACTACAGCGCCACCAACTATCTTGGCAAAGTAGGCATAGAAAAATATTACGAAGATGAACTACATGGCACAGTAGGCTATGAACAAGTTGAAAATGATGCGAGCGGTGAACCAGTACGGGTTTTAAATCAAATAAAACCGGAACCGGGTAAAACCATTTACCTCACCATCGATAGCAATTTACAACTCGCTGCAGAAAAAGCACTCGACGGACAGCATGGCGCCATCGTTGCCATTCAACCTAGCACGGGACAAATTCTCGCTTTAGTCAGCCAACCCAGTTACGACCCCAATCTATTTGTTGCTGGTATTAGCACACAAGAATTCCAAACCCTCCAAAATTCTCCCGATAGACCGCTTTATAATCGTACCTTACGTGGACTTTATCCACTCGCTTCGACAATTAAACCTTATATTGCATTAGAAGGTTTGGATGCCGGGATTGCCTCACCTGAATTTACTCTCTTTGATCCAGGCTGGTACCAATTGCATAACAGCGAACATGTATTTCACGATTGGCAACATCATGGCCATGGTATGGTGAATATCTCAAGAGCGATTATTAGTTCTTGTGATACTTACTTTTATGATTTAGGCGCTAAATTAGGCATTCAACGAATTGATAATATCTTAAATCAATTTGGTTTTGGTGAAGCAACAGGTATTGATCTCGAAGATGAACTTGCTGGAAATATTGCCTCGCCTGCTTGGAAAAAACGAGCGAAGGGTCAAGCCTGGTATCAAGGTGATACGTTAAATTCCGCCATTGGCCAAGGTTATATGCAAGCAACACCATTGCAATTAGCCCATGCTGTTGCAACGCTAGCAAACCATGGCCAACGCATGACGCCTTATTTAATGCTCGGTTATCAAGAACCAGGTAAAGCGTATCAAAATTCAGCGCCGGCGCCCTTAAACACAATTACTTTAAATGATGAAAAAACATGGGCTTTAGTTATTAAAGCCATGCAAGGGGTGATTGATTCCCCCGAAGGTACCGGTCATCGTTTTGGCCACCCTACTTACGCTGTTGCTGCAAAAACAGGTACGGCGCAGGTCTATTCTTTTAATAAGAAACATTACGAAGTCGATGAAAATAATACGCAGGAAAAATATTTACCTGATAAATTGCGTGACCATTCCTTACTCATCGCTTTTGCGCCTGTTGAAAATCCACAAATCGCGATTGCAGTGATAGTAGAAAATAGTAAGCTCGCATCTAGTGTAGCGCGGCAAGTTTTGGATTATTATTTACTTCCGAAAGGACAAAATCCGGTGGCTACAACCAGTACAGCAGCCACACAAAACTCAAGCCCAACAGGGACAACTCATGCTATCAGTTGATTCAATCAGATATCGGCTTAAACCTCGCGACACAGGGACGCAATATCGAACTATTTGGCAATGTATCCACATCGATATTCCGTTATTGTTTAGCATTCTATTATTAATGAGCTTGGGTTTATTTATTTTATATAGTGCCAGCGGCCAAGATATGCGAACGGTGAATCAGCAAATTATGCATATTGGTTTTGCATTGATTGTGATGTTTTTCTTTGCCCAAATTCCACCAACGACTTATCAGCGCTGGGCACCTTTTATTTACGCAGTGGGTGTCGCCGCACTCATTACCGTCTTAATCATGGGTCATATTGGTAAGGGCGCACAACGTTGGCTTAATCTCGGTTTTATTCGATTACAACCTTCAGAAATTATGAAATTAGCCATCCCAATGACGTTGGCATGGCATTATCAAAAAATTCATTTACCGCTAACCACAAAAGCCATCATTGTCTCTGGCATCATTATCGCCATTCCTGCCCTTTTAACGGCAAAACAACCCGACTTAGGCACCGCCATTATTTTAATCGTAGCCGGCGGTAGCACGCTGTTATTAGCGGGCTTGAGCTGGTGGTTCATTAGTGGCTCCCTCTGTATTATCGCTTTATGTATGCCTTTCATTTGGTTTCTCTTACATGAATATCAACGCCAACGCGTTTTGACTTTTTTAAATCCAGAAAGAGATCCTTTGGGTGCGGGCTACCATATTATCCAATCTAAAATTGCAATTGGCTCTGGTGGTTTATTTGGCAAAGGCTGGCTAAATGGCACACAGTCACACTTACATTTTTTACCCGAGCACGCGACGGACTTTATTTATGCAGCTTGTGGTGAAGAATTTGGCTTTATCGGTAGTTTAATTCTAATTGCGGTATTTATGCTTGTCGTTATACGGGGTTTGTATATTACAATTAAAGCCCAAGATACTTTTTCGCGTTTATTAGCGGGTAGTCTTACCTTAACTTTTTTTGTGTCATTTTTTGTAAATATGGGTATGGTTTCTGGCATTCTACCTGTCGTCGGAATCCCACTACCCTTAATTAGTTACGGCGGCTCATCAATGGTGACGTTGATGGCAAGTTTCGGTATTCTGATGTCTATACAGACGCATCGGAAATTATTAACTTCATAAAAGAGCATTTTATGTTAAATCGATTAATTCTATCTCTATGTTTGGGCTTTTTGAGTTTATTGTACACATTTAATGCGTATGCCGATCCTTCTTTTGCGCAGCGACCCGATGTACAAAAATTTATACAACGCATGGTGACTAAATATCATTTTCAACGTACCGAGCTTGAAGACATATTTAGCCAAGTCAAAATCCGCCCTCGCGTCTTGCAAAGTATTAAAGCGCCAATGGAACAAGCGGCTTGGTATAATTATCAATTAATCTTTATTACCGAATCGCATATCCGCCAAGGCGTGCAATTTTGGGATAAAAACAGACAAATCTTAGCACAAGCGGAAAAAATTTACGGTGTCCCTGCTAGCATCATCGTTGCCACAATTGGTGTTGAAACCAAATACGGTAAAAATAAAGGCGAATACCCTGTAATCGATGCGCTAGCGAATATTGCCTTTAGCGACTCACATCGCGCCGGTTATTTTCGCCAAGAACTCGAACAATTTTTCTTACTCGCTCGTGAGCAGCATTTGAATCCGTTAACTGTGCGAGGATCTTATGCAGGTGCAATGGGTCAACCGCAATTTATGCCTAGCAGTTATAGAGAATATGCGGTGAGCTATAACGGTGGCTCTAAAGTGGATTTAAACAATAGCATGCCTGATATTATTTATAGCGTAGCTAATTACTATCAAAAACATGGTTGGAAAACAAAACAAGCGGTAGTGATTCCTACATTGGTGATGAAAAATCATTATCGTTTAGCCTCATTGGTGAATAGTAAGCCTTCACATCTGACGACTCAAGAATTGGCGAGCTATGGTATTCTGCCGTACAGCCCGGTACCGACTAACCAACCAATTAAAATTATCGAGTTAAAAGGCTTACATCAAAATGAATATTGGATAGGCTTACATAATTTTTATGTAATTAAGAGCTACAATACCAGCGATTTATATGCAATGGCGCTTTATCAATTAAGTTATTACATTACAGCATTAAGAGAGAGGACGGGTTAATGTTGAATAAATACCTATTTCGCTTTGCGGTATGTCTTTTTGTCTTAATTACTTTACCGCTTTTAAATAGCTGTTCAGGTAGACATAGAAAAGATGGGCCACCTAATTTTTATGTCGATGAAAGCAAAATTCCTGATGCTACCCCTAAAGTAGAACCGTTAAGCAGGATAGGTAACAAACCTTCTTATGTTGTGTTTGGACGTCGTTATTATGTGATGCGTTCTAGCAAAAATTATCATGAACGTGGGATAGCTTCTTGGTATGGTACCCTCTTCCATGAGCATCATACGTCGAATGGTGAGAAATATAATATGTTGTCGATGACGGCGGCGCATAAGACTTTACCATTACCTACTTACGTTCAAGTGACTAATTTAGGCAATGGTCGCAAAATCATTGTTAAAGTAAATGATCGTGGCCCTTTTGAAGCGAATCGTATTATTGATCTTTCTTATGTTGCAGCTAAAAAATTGGGAATGTTAGGTCATGGAACAGCGAGAGTTGACCTTCAGGCAATTGATCCAAGCGAATATTATAGACAAAAGAATAATTACGCTAATACGTCACCAATTAGGCACCATCATCACTCACCTGTAATCCATCAAACAGAAGATGATAATTTTGTACCTACCGCGAGTGTTTACCTGCAAGTCGGAGCATTTCGAGATAAAACTAAAGCAATTAGATTAAAAAACCGATTGGTTGCAATGCTCAAAACACCAGTACAAATTACTGAATCAAACCATTTGTACCACGTTAAAGTCGGCCCAATTAGAAATACTGCCGTAAACCAGATTAATAAAAAATTAAAAACTATTGGCTTGAACGGCAAACGCGAATTTGATATCGCATAGCCACCTACTGTCATTCCCGCGCAGGCGGGAATCCATTCTGCCGTTGGCACAGGCCTTGCCTGAGCCCAAGTAACAATGGATTCCCGCCTGCGCGGGAATGACAGATGTCCGCCGATAGAAAGAATGGAAGCAACAATAAAATGGAGCAATTATGCTAAACATTGTCATTTCTATTCTTGGCATTTTAATAACAATTTTACTCATCGTCGGAATCCACGAATCCGGACACTTCTTCGTCGCAAAACTCCTCGGCATCAAAGTCCTCCGTTTCTCTATCGGCTTCGGCAAGCCACTACTCAAATGGCAAGATAAAAAAGGCACCGAATATACAATCTCCGCCATCCCTCTCGGCGGCTACGTTAAAATGCTCGACGAAACCGAAGATGTCGTCCCCGCCAACGAAAGACATTATGCCTTCAACAACCAACCCTATTTAAAAAAAATGGCTGTCATCGCCGCCGGCCCACTCTCCAATTTAATTTTTGCCTTCCTAATTTACTGGGCCCTTTTTATGGTGGGGTTTACTTCAATCGCTCCTATCATCGGCAAAGTCGAACCCCACTCCATCGCCGCTGAAGCAAAGGTAATCCCACAGCAACAAATCATCTCCGTCGACGGCAAACCCACGCACAACTGGATCTCCGTCATCGTAGATTTACTTTCAAGAAGCGGCGACACCGATTATTTAAAAATCCAAACAAAAGATCAGCAAACCCAACAAACCCAAATTTATTTATTAAATCTAGCTCATTGGCATATGGAAGACTTGAAACCAGACCCATTGGCAAGCCTAGGAATCACACCTTTCGAACCTGAAATACCTGCAGTGATATATGAGATTCTACCTGACTCCCCTGCCGCTCATGCCGGGCTACAAGTCGGGGATAAAATTACAGCAATCCAACATCAACCTATTGCAGATTATTTCGCTGCAGCTGATTTGATCGTTAAACATCCTAAAGAAAATTTAGTTTTTACCATTCAACGTCAACAAAAAACCTTGGATATACCAGTAACGATTGGCAGCAAATCAAATGGATTCTTCAGTCAACGTGGTTATCTCGGCATATCGCCGCATATTGAATTACCTAAGAATTTGTTACGACATAATAAATACGGTGCTATTGAATCCCTCTCCCATGCCTGGGCAGATGTTTCCACTTTCTCACGCTTGAATTTTATTATTTTAGGCAAAATGGTGACAGGTAAGATTTCTTTGAAGAGCTTAGGCGGCCCTATTACTATATTTCAAAGCGCGGGCACGGCTCTTAATAATGGCTTGATTGCATTTGTGAGCTTTTTAGCTTTCCTTAGTATCTCAATCGGAATTATTAACATAATACCAATCCCAGGACTCGATGGCGGACACTTATTACTTCAAACAATTGAAGCCATCACCCGACATCCTATTTCACAAAAAACACAACTGCTTGCATTTCGTCTGGGACTAATCTTTTTATTACTCATCATGTTTCAATCATTAATAAACGATATATTACGCTTATAAAGGGTTCCCATTTCGAACCGGCTCGGGCAACATGTTATTAGTTACAGGTACATTTTCTGCAACATTTGAATTAGTAAAGAAAGCCTGTGCTTGTTGCGCAGCACTCTGTTGCTGGAGAAAAAGTATATTGGCCAGAGCTTGTTCGCGTATAACCCTTTCTGCCTCAGAATTATATTTCAAGTAATCAAAAATAACCGAATCTCTTAATGAATCAATATAAGTACATCCTTTAAAGTTAAAGGCAAACAAAGGATTCTCATTAATGAACCTATTAGACAATAATGATAAATCTTGATATGAATTCCAATCAATAAAAATAGAGGCCACAATATAAATCATATAAATTCGATTCACTGATACCTTCATTTTTTCATTATTATAACGCGCATCTAATTTACATAGCTGATTTGTTAGCCAGTGACTATTGAGCGCACAACGATATGAAATATTGTCTGAACCAAAAATTCTCGTTGGAAATACATGATCTAAGACACCATACCTTATTAATTTATCATGATTCATTACTGCCTTACCCTGACAAAAAAGTGACTGTAATTGAAAATTAATTTTTTCTAATGGGACTTTTTGATAAATATAAGGTGAACAAACCGACATGGCTTTAACCATCAGTAGATTATTTTCCAAAAGATCTACCTCAAAGTTAGAGCTTAACTTAATAATTTTTAAAATCAGGATTGGGTCAAGAATAAATGATTCAAGCATATCTCCGTCAATTCGAAATTTAAGATTCGCAATATCACTTATTGTTGTTTTTAATGGAGCAAATAACTCACCAAAAGCATCTAAATAAAGAGCATTCATGGTTAATTTTCGTGCTTTAGCATCGTTAAACATACGTTCTTCAATCGATAATGAATCATCTAACAAAGCTAAACTCAATAAAATTTCAAGCTTGTATCCATTTGGAAATGTAACAATTAATATTGTACCAGCGTCACATGACCCCTCACGTACAACAGCCTCAGGGAAAGCCTCTTCTACTTGCGCTTGAGTCGCATCGGTAACAGGATCAAGATCGGTTTTTAAATGCGATTTACCAGCTTGGATATTACGCGTAGTGCCACCCACTAAAAAAGTTAGCGGAGTTTTATTTCCGGCTTTTATCTGAATATCTCTGATACGTTTTAAATAGTCGCAGACTGGTTGGTAACCAACTTTATTAAGCGTTTTATCAACAAGAAAAGATTTTAAATATTCTGATGTAGGTAAAGCAGATTCAGCAGACTCAGAACTGGGATCGGACTTAAGATCAGGCAAATCAGCAGATTTAGGGCTAATTGAATTAAGGTCCTCTTCTTCAATGAAAGGACCATTATCTTTTAACTTACTTTTAGATTTATTTTTAATACTCGCCGCATCTAACTTAGCAATTATTTCAGCCATTTTCTTTTCGACGGCTGCATTATTAGCCTTAAACTGATTTTCTCTTTCAATCAGAGCCAGATCTCTATTTATTTTTTCTTGCTCTTGTTTGTTTTCTTTTTCTTCATCTTGGCTCGACTCTATTTCTTTGAGGCGAATGCGTTCGGCTTTAGCTTCTAGCTCCTTTTCTCTATTGGCTTTTCTCTTCAGCTTATTAGCATCTTGCTTTGCAGATAATTTCAACTTTAATTCTTCAATTCTATTTTTTTCAAAAGCTTCAGCTAATCGCTCAATTTCTCTTTGTTTTTCATCTTCAATCAATTTCATTTCTTTTTTAGTTACTACTGGAGAATTCGATTTAAACTTATTACGCGATTTACCAACAGTTGGCTTAAATAAAACAGAAGGGCATGACAAACTGGGAGAATTAACTTTAGGTGACACTTGTTCTTTAACACAAATTTTATTTGAATTAGGCAAATCGATTACTTTTATCATTTTTGGTTTTGGATTTATAATATCATTATAAATATTACTTAATTTTTTAATATCTTCTAATATCACTTTCTTAGGCTTAGCATCTAATGTCGCATCAGGAATATAATCTGCCAACGAATTTAATATCTCTACATCAATTAAATCAATTTCAGCTTGATAATAGTTCTCTAAAGACAAAAGAGCGCTTCTATATAATTTGTAAACGGTGACAAAATGATCTTCTTTAATTAAATTTTTTGCTGATATTACACAATTAGAAGCAAAATCAATCTTAATATGCTTTTTTATGGCATCAAAAAATTCTGTCGATTGCATTTTGGAATCAAACTCTTTTGCAAATCGAGCAATATCAATCCATGTCAGTTGTTTAAGCTCAGCTGGAGACAATAAACAAACTTTATGAATCAGCTCCTCGCAATCTAAACTCGCCCTATCAATTAAGCCCCTGCTTATAAAAACTCGAAGTCTCGCATCGTACACTTGAGTAACATCAAAATTGGGAACTGAACAGTTATTAGAAGCGACGATCCAAATAATGAGAGATAAATCATCAACAGCTAATTGAAGGAAATAGCTTCTTTTTAGATACTCTTTACTTCTTGCAAACAATGCCACAACATTTGAATAATTTGAATAGTCTTCAGGAGACTCTGCTTTAGACTCAAAAAAATCACTTAGCGCATACTCGTTCTGAGACTCTTCTTGATTAGTGCTTTTTAATAATTTTTTTGGAGAAATGATTTTTTTTCGAGCATAAAGATCTTTTTCACGAAAGAATTCATTTTCACACCATGCATCCAAAAATTCTTTCTGTTTACTAACTAAAACAGCCGCCTTATCATCACCAAAAATATAATTTAAGAAATGCTTTCTCGCTTCTTTATGAAGCTTCATTTTTGTAGATATCATAGCACGATAAAATGTATTAATAGTAACATCACTTAATTTGAAACTGGATTCAGAATCCTCAATTGCAGAAATATAATCTTTAAGATAGTATTTATTGCGTGAACGGGCTGCAAAAATAGCAGCTAACATGCCGTGATTTTGCTGCGCACCTAGCTTTACAGCCTTATCCAAATATAAAACTGCTTTTTTTAATAAATCAACGTTTTCAAAATATCCTTCCTGAGATTCCAATTGCTTTGCAAAAGCAAAATTTTGCATGACCTGATCAAGAACAGGGGTAGCAATTGGCTGTTGTGAAGAAGAAAAATATCGATTTATTAAATTCGTAAACATATTAATACCTAATTGCGCTGGATTTGTGTCATGGACTAGCAAGTTATTTTTTTCTCTTTCAATCAAAAGAATTAAGGTTTCGCCAATGATTTCTTTAATACTCTCACGTAAATTACTGATTAAGATAATTAGATTGGACTCGGCTGCATCAACGAACACATTTTTAATTGCATCTTTAGATTGAATGTTTTCCTCTGTTATGAAATCGTTGGCTATTATTATTAACTCAGGATACATCTGGTTTAATGCATAAAGAACAAGTGAATAATTAGCGATGGCCTCAATGTACGAAGATTGTGAATTGTTTATTGCTTGTTCTATAGCGCAATTTATAATTTTCTCGAAAACAACTTTAGAACCTAACTCAATTAGAGAATCTTGATTTATCAAAATTAGTGAAACATTACCGACATAATTTCTGAGCCATGGAATATCCACTACTGAATTAGGCTTTTCAAAAACGGTCGACAAGCTGTGCATGATAAGATTAAAGAAATCAATTACATTATAATATCGATTAAGCATAATATCGCACTTAATCATTCCTAATATAAAACAGGAATAATGCGCTGAGGATCGACAAAAGCCCGCTCGATTCAACCAGTAAGCAAGAACATAATCGAAATAGGCATCGTCATAGGCCTTAACATCAAATAAACGCTCAGCACGCAAATTAAAATGATTACTATTTATTAAATGGTTTTTAACTGCTGACAAACTACCTGCGTTACTTAATATATTTTTATTTTCAATATTTACCAATTGAAACAAGCATGAAATAAATTCTTTATGATTTACAACTTGATCAGATCTAATAACCCTTCCCAGTAGATCTAATGACATAGCATGCAGAAATGCTTTCTTAGCCTCGTCAAAGGCTTTATTTTTAAATAATTCAATTGTTTGATTATATAATTTGGCACACTCTAGATCGTCATTAGCTAGAGCAAATTGATCCTCACTTTTTAGTTCTTCTATTGAATTAACATCAATTTTACCAAAAACATTGGCTCTTAAAAATAAAGCATCGTAATAACGGTCATCATCAATACGGATCGCGGCTTCCATTGCCTGAGTGTAATTATAAATCGCTTTATCTAATTGATTACTTGCTTCTTGGGCTTTAGCTTCTGCAATGAAATTGGTAATCATTCCAGCGATTAGGATTTCTCTATTATTCATATCGCTCTACTTCCTATTCGCTAACGTTAAATTTTTATCTGACTTTTCTGATATAAAGGCAAAGGCGCTATTTATAGCGTTGTCTTTGAATACGTTTCTTTTACCTAATAAATTTAGTTTATCAATCTTTAATGCGGACAGATGTGTACAAAGCTTTATATAAAAGTTCAACCCGAAATCTTGATCTGTAATTTCATGACCAATTTTATTTCTCACCTCTTTACTAAAGTGTAAGAATGAAAGAATCTCTTTATTTCTAGACTGAGCCAGGTATGAACTTACTTCGCCACACATAGTAACCAACATAAGCAACGCTTGTAGCTCAAACAAAAATTTATCTATAAACTGAGACGGGGACTGAAATCGTTTTTCAAATTCCCTAATTGACAAGTTATCACTATTGACATGGGCTATAATAACTTGCATCTTGGGAATTAAATCGGCCTTAATCATTTGTTCAATATCAGCAGGTTTTTTGTCATTAGACGTTATAGAAGAGTGAAACTTAACTAATTCCATAAAAATAGGTAATCTTTCAATATTTAACCTACTTTCAAGAATTTTATAATTTTTATCATCCAATCCAAGCTGAATAAGAATATCTTTCTTTTGCTCCAGACTTAAATTTCCATTCCATAATTCTGCTTTTGTAATTATTTTTTTCGTAGAAGATTTACTTGATATTTTACTGGTTAATTTTTTGGCCGTCTCAATTAATTGCTCTCGACTAACAACATTGGCTCCACCATGGATAATCATGTTTCTTAGATCTGACAATCCCTCATATGACTGCTCATCCTTACATTCTGTCGTATAACCTGAACGCCCCGACACAAGTTGGTACATTTTCAATGTTTGCAAACAACGGAATATATTATACAACAGAGCAAAGTGTTTAGAGACCTCTAACAAATCTGAATTTAACAGTTTTTCTTTACTTTCTTCAACTTCGAGATCAGACTTTAAAGCCATTATACTATCAATATTCGCTAATTTAGAAATTGTTTGATTTAAACATAATTGTTGTTCTGGCGTAACCTGACTAACCCGGATAATTTCCGCATTGATTCGCTTTTCAAATGCTTGCTTTTCTTCTATCGATTTAGTCAATTTTTCTTGTTCTTTTTGGCGAGAATACCTTAAACTTTGCAGTTCTTTTTCTGCAGCGGCTTTTTCTTTCTCTAATTTGATTTTCAATTTTTCTTGATTTATTTTATCTTCTTTAGCTTTTTGACTATTTTTATATTGCTCCGCTCTTATTTCTTTAGCTGAAGGCTTTACTTTGACTTTTACTGTTTTATCACCATCTTTAATTTCTGGCTCTTCTATTAAAATCTTCGGTAGAGTAGTTTCTTGTACCATTGCTATAGTTACACTCACAACTTTTGGCATCTCTGGTGCAGGTATAATATCTCTCACCCACCTAAAAAACTCTCGCTTAATACTGCGGATATTATCAACGTTTGATTTATTCAAAATCTGTTGCAATTGCTCGACTGATAATAAAATTGGGCGATTTAATCCTGCATAGACACATTTATTATCACTTCTAAATACTTTAACGCCATCAATATAGAAACCCTCTCCTTTTTCATCGTCGACTTCATCAACTTCTTTTTTAACTTTTACGAGGTAGTCATTTAAATCATTTAATTCATCGATATTAATATCTGGATTAAGAATTGAATATTTTTCTATAATAGGCAAATAAACAACTTCATTTTCATTTTTTTGATTTTCTTTGTCACTATCGATATTTTCTTTTTCGATTTTTAATGAAGCAGACTTGATTGATAGACTTGCTTGTTTAGATTTAATTTTTTGATATTCTTTATTAATTAATTTTTGTAGCGATTTTAAGCTACGATTCGTTTCGCATAAAGCTAACATTTTTTCATAGCAATCAATTATTTCAATTATTTTTTTTGAATTCTTATTATCGGAAAATTTCATTAAGAGTTCAAAGACATAGTTTAACAAAGTAAACCAGTACGGTTCCGCGATGCCAGTGACTTGTGAAAGAATCGATTTTACACAGCTTAAACGAATAGTATCAGCAAATAATTCTTTACCATGATAAGCCAGAGTGTTACTTAAATTTATGGATAGCTCTTTTACATCTTGCTTATCAGGAGTTTTGATTTTCACCAAATAATCAAATTCACGCGTTAAATAAGGAGCCTTACTAGGCTGTATCTCATTTTCTTGCATATGCGTGATATAAAATTTTTGTCTTTGATATTTTGCCAATACGCGTAGGTATTCGTCTTCGAACTCTTGATCCTTATCGATTTTCACGTATAAAGCATCAATAGTTGCTTCGAGGGAATAACCTTCTTGGTATCGTTTATGCAAATTAAGAACCTGGGACATCAATAAATAATCAGATAAATGATCGAAATTAAGCCTGAGATTGGAATTGTTATCTAAAACGAGAAACAATATATTTCGGATGCAAGTCGTTACCTGTAATAATTTCACGATCAAATCAGGATTATTACTTGATCCATGCTCACTTAAAATAAGCTTAGCAACTTTTGTTTGCTTATCTTCAAGATCAGCATTGAGCTTGCCAATTTGTTCTTCGCTAAGCTCTGTTAAAGGATATCTATGATTTGCACGGCACGTCATCATGCCTTCTTGAGCCATATAAAAGAAACTATAGTTTTCTTCTGTATGCGTATATAAAATTTGGATAAAGCATTTAATGATTTGATTAAACTCGATGGAATTAATTTTCCCAGAAGATATCTTATTCAAGCTTTTGGTGACTAGACTACAAAGTGACATTTCATATCTTTTGCCATACTTTGCTAAGTTTTTTAAAGTGTAGACAGATAGCTTGATTACTCTGCTCGTGTTATTTA